>Ga0310695_10008248_pt1 | contig 16210 bp, 13 predicted proteins | sample RumenRJG_04DNA_FD_203882 | JGI IMG/M metagenome (GOLD analysis project Ga0310695, IMG submission 203882) | Bovine rumen microbial communities from Lethbridge, Alberta, Canada - RJG_04 (v2) (version 2) | ecosystem: Host-associated > Mammals > Digestive system > Stomach > Rumen | place: Canada...
CGCGTGCAGGACCTTGGGCAGGCGCTCGGGCGTCACGACGCCGGAGAGGATGCTCCAGAGCTGCTGGATGAGGAAGACGCGGCCTTCCTCGTTCTCGTCCGAGCCGAGCTTCGAGCCGTCGTCCTTGTAGGCGCAGAGGTAGTGGCCGCCGTCCCACGCGGCGGCGTTGATGATGTCCGCCATCTCGCGGCCGCGCTCGCGGGAGAGCGCGGCATCGTCCGCGCGGCCGGTCGCCTCGGCGAGGCGCCCGAAGAGGCGGTTCGCGTAGCACCAGGCCATCGAGAGCCACACGCTGGCGCCGCGGCCCTGGAGGCCGACGGTGTCCATGCAGTCGTTCCAGTCGCCGCCCCAGATGCGGATGAGGCCGTGGAGGCCGCGGAAGTTCCAGAGGAAGTCCATCGCGCGGCGGCAGTGCTCGTAAACGGACGCCTTCGTGCCGTCGTTGAACGGCACCTCCTCGTCGAGGAATCCGGACTCGAGGCCGAGCTCCATCGCGATCGAGTGCGCGGCCATCGGAATGCCGACGCAGCAGTCGGCGAAGTTCTTGTCGTTGATCGACCCGCCGAGCACGTTGCGCGGCGCGTAGCCGCTCGAATACTGGTAGGCGAGCATGCGTTTCAGGTCGCACGCGGCGAGCTCGGGGTTGAACGCGGCGAGGCAGTCGCAGTCGCTCACGACGTCGCGGTAGCCGAGGCTGCGGACGCGCGCCCAGCGCGCGCCGAGGACGCAGGCGCGCTCGAGCCAGACGTTGGCGAGGAAGTCGAGGTCGGGGTTCGGCGTGCGGAGACGGACGCCGCCCAGGTCGGCGTCGGCGCGCGCGGCGGCCGCGTCCGGCTCCACGGCGAGCATCGCCGCGGCGCGCGCGGGCGCCTCGGCGCGGTCCTGCACGAACGAGACGGCGTAGCGGAACGAGGCGCGCGCGCCGGAGGCGAGGTCGGCGTCGTTCTGAAGGACGAGGCAGATCTTCTCGCCGCAGCAGTCCGAATTCCGGCAGCGGCCGTCCTCCTGGAGCGCCTCGGGCTCGGCGAAGTTGCCGTAGACGCCGATGAAGGCGTTCTTGCGCGTGTCGAAGCCGGTGCAGGGCGTGTCGCCGGCGAGGAAGACGTAGGCCTCGGTCTGCTTCGGGCCGCCGAACGCGGCGGCACCGGTCGCGACGACGCCGTTCAGGGTCGCGTCCCAGCCGGCCGAGCCGGTGTTGTAGCTCTGGATGTTGTAGGGGCCGTCGACGTTGGTGCCGTCGTAGGCGATCACGCGGAGGCGGCGCGGGCGGCCCGAGCGGTTCTCGACCGCGACGTCCCAGATCTCGCCGCAGTGCTCGGGGTGGACGTAGGCCGAGAGGCGCATCGCGATGCCGTCGAAGGTGGACTCGACGACGGTGAGGCCGGGCCGGTGCGTGCAGGCGAAGCCCTCGTATTTGCGCGAAAGGGGGAGGCCGTGGGCGGTCCACCAGCGGCCCGTCTCGGCGTCGACGACGAACACGTGCCGCTCGGTGACGATCGGGAGGCGGCGGCCGAGGTCGTCCTGCGCGAAGCCCTCGCCGAAGGCGGTCTGCGAGAAGCAGGTGACGTAGCCGTCGTTGAAGAGGTAGTTGTACCAGTTGCGCGGGGTCTTGGGCGTCGTGACGGTGAACGAGCCGTCCGCGTTGAAGTGTCCGAAGCGGGTGTCTTTCATGTCGTGGAAGTATGGCAGTCGCCCCCGCGGGTGTCAACCCTGCGCGCGAATCGTCGGGCGATCCGTTTTCCCGGGCAGAATTTGCTTGCAAAAACCGGGAGCGGGGTCTATCCTTCGCGCCCATCCGCACACCCATAGGAGCCTTTCGAATGCCGTCCAAGCCGACCGCGGACGCGGAGCCCGCACCCGTCCTTTCCGAACACGAGGTCCTTTGCCGGACGAGCGCCGTCGAGAGCGGCGCCCTGATCGACGAAATGGTCCGCCTCCTCGCCGCGCGCCACCCCGCGGTCGACCCGTCCGCGGCGCTGCGCGCGGTCCTCGACCGCGAGGCCGAGGCGCCCACGTTCATCGCCCCCGGCGTCGCAATGCCCCACGCCCGCCTCGAGGGGATCGAGGAGACGCTCGTCGCCGCCGCGACGTCCGAGAAGGGCGTCCGCTTCCCCGGATCGCCGGACCCGATCCGGCTCGTCGTCCTCGTCCTCGCGCCCGCGAGCGCGCCCGCGGCCTACCTTCGCGTGGCGGCCGGCGTCGCACGCCGCCTGCAGGACCCCGCGTTCCTCGACGAGATCGTCGCCCGCACGACGCCCGCCGACGTCTGCGACTTCTTCCGCCGCGGCTCCGCGGAGCTGCCCGCCGAGGTCTGCGCGGCCGACATCATGGAGCGCCCGGCCGCGGTTCTGCGCGAGACGGACAGCGTGAAGGACGCGATCGACCTGATCGTCCGCACCGGCAGGACCGAGATCCCGGTCGTCGACAAGGAGGGCGCGCTCGTGGGCGAGGCCTCGGCCGACGAGGTGCTCGGCCTCTGCATTCCCGACTACCTGCTCTGGATGGAGGACCTCTCGGTCTTCTCGAACTTCGAGCCGTTCGCGACGCTGCTCCGCAAGGAGTCCAGCACATGGCTCGCGGACATCACGAGCGACGACTACGCCAGCGTGACCGTCGACCAGCCCGCGATCGCCGTCGCCGAGGCGCTCGCCCGCAAGGACGCCGGCGTCTGCTACGTCCTCGACGGCGACAAGCTCGCCGGCGTCGTGACGCTCCCCCACTTCCTCAACAAGGTCTTCCGCGACTAGCCTCCCATGTCCTCCCCCTCCAATCCCAAGCGCGTCGTCCGGCTGCAGTTCGCGGCCATGTTCCTCGTCGCCGCCCTCGCGGGCTGGCTCGCCTCGCTCCTCCCGGCGCCCGCCGCCGGCGCCGCGTCGGTCTACCCCGACCTCGCCGCCGCCGCCTCGCCGGAGCGCCTGCTCTCCCTGCGCCAGATCGCCGCCGTCTCGATCTTCGCGATGATCATCTGCGCGACCCTGATGTTCGAGGAGCGCCGCCTCGGCGTCGCCTTCGTCGGCATCGCGACGCTGCTCGCGCTCAAGGTCCTCACGCTCTCCGAGTTCGTCCATAGCACCGAGCTGCACATCATCCTGCTGCTCGTCGGCATGATGACGCTCGTGGGGGCGCTCAAGGACATGGGCTTCTTCACGTGGATCATCCAGTCGATCATCAACGCGAAGAGGATGACGGGCTTCAAGTTCCTCGCGATCCTGATGCTCCTTTCCGGCGTCATGCCGGGCATCGTGGACGAGGTGACGTCGATCGTGTTCGTCCTCGCGCTCGTCTTCCAGGTCTGCGACACCCTGAAGCTCCGGCCGACGCCGTTCGTCCTGATGAGCGTCATGGCGACGAACGTGGGCTCCACGGGCACGATGCTCGGAAACCCCGTCGGCATCCTCATCGGCACGAAGGCCGAATACCACTGGAACCCCGGCTCGGGCGATCCCGGCGTGCCGCTCTCGTTCGGCGACTTCATCGTCCACGCCACGCCCATCATGTTCCTCTCGCTGCTGGCGATCTTCTTCGTGCTGCTCGTCTACTACCGCAAGGACATCCGGCTCCTCGACGAGCGCCTCGCCGAGCGCCGCGCGAGCCACGTCGGCCTCGGGCCGATGGTCGAGATCCCCTACCGGCGCGGGCTCGCGATCCTCCTGGGGGCGCTCGCCTTCATCGCCTCGCACCACCCGATCGAGCACGCGCTCGGGCTGGAGCCCAACACGATGCTCGTGGCGGCCCCGCTCGCCATCGCCGGACTGCTGATGGTCTTCCGCAGCCACCGCGCGCGGCACTACGTGGAGAGCTCCGTGGAGTGGTGGTCCCTGCTGTTCTTCATGATGCTCTTCGCCGTCTCGTTCGCGATGGAGCACTGCGGCGTCACGGACGTGATCGCCGGCATGATCGCGCCGGAGGGCGGCGCCGCGCCGAACCGCTACCTGCTCACGCCGCTCATCGTGGCGATCACGGCCGTCGGCTCCGCGTTCGTGGACAACGTCGTGTTCGTCTCGACCTTCATCCCGATCATCAAGAAGATCGTGGCGGGGGCGCCCGAGATGTCGCCGCTGTGGTGGGCGCTGCTGTTCGGCGCGTGCTTCGGCGGGAACATCACGGCCATCGGCTCCACCGCGAACCTCGTGGCGATCTCGATGCTCGGCAAGAAGTACTCGATCAAGGTCGCCTTCCTCGAGTGGCTCAAGGTCGGCCTCGTCGTGGGCGTCGTCTCCTGCGCCGTCGCGACGGGCGTGATCCTCTGCTACTACAAGGCGTAGCGCGGTTCCGCATAACTGTGGCCGCCGGGAGGGCGGCCGCTGCCGAAACAATGGTAGCGGCCGCGCTCCGCGCGGCCACGGAAAGGATGCAACCGCGCTAGCGGACGCTGGCGCGCCAGCGGCGGTGTGCCCAGAGATACTGCTCGGGGAAGCGCCGGATGAAGCGCTCCGCGACCTCGTTGATCGCGAGCGTGATCGCGCGGACGTCGGCGTCGCGGTCGCCGGTCGGCTCGACGCGGATCGGCTCGGAGGCGGCCATCAGGAACTTCATCGGTCCGGTCCGGAAGCACACGCCGAAGACGATCGGCGCGCCGGTCGCCAGGTGCAGGCGCGCGGGCGAGGCGACGGTGCTCGCCGGATGCCCGAAGAACGGCACGACGACGCCGTTGCTCGCGGCGTGCTGGTCGCAGATGAGGCCGAGGAGCTTGCCGGTGCGCAGCGGGCGCAGCAGCGCGAGGCGGTCCTTGCTGTGCTTCGCGACGATCTCGATGCGGCGGCGCGGGTTGCGGCGGCGCAGGAAGCGCTGGGCGTAGGGGTTGTCGAGGTTGCGCGCGACGGCGACGAGCGGCTTCGTGAACGAGATGAGGTGGCCGGAGAGCTCCCAGTTGCCGAGGTGCGCGGAGGCGAGGATGACGGGCTGGCCGGGCTTCTCGAAGAGCGCCCGCGTCTCGGGCGGGACCTCGTAGACGACATGCTCCGGCGCCGTCTCGGGCGTGAGGAGCTTCGACGCCTTGAGCGACTCCACGGAGAGCATCGCGAAGCTCTCGAACGAGGCGCGCGCGATGCGCTCGGCCTCGGCGCGGTCGGCGGCGAGGCCGGCGAGGAGGACGTTCTCCGTCGCGGTCCGGCGGCGCTTGCGCAGCAGCGCCCAGGTCGCTCGGCCGAAGCCGCGGGCGAGGGCGAGCGCCGTGCCGACGGGGAGCAGGTCGACCAGGCCCACCGCGAGGCGCAGCGGGACGTATTCGAGGAAGGCGACGGCGCGCGGCGTGGCCATCGGCGGCGCGGGCTAGTCGTCCGCGGGCGGCGGCAGCTCGAGCTTCGGCGGAGGGAGCTCGGCGCGGGCGTCGCCCTTCTGGACCGAGCGTTTGTCGAACGCGGGCGCGGACCGGTATCCGGCGGGGCGCGCGCCGGGACCGGACGGGGCGGGCGCGGCGGCGCCGATGCGCGGCAGCGAGGGGTCGGGGCGCAGGACCACCGGATCGGGATCGCGCCAGTTGGAGAGGACGACCTCCGTCTTGCGCGACTGCGAGCCGTCCGGCCAGATCGCGTAGGCGGAGATGCGGCCGTAGTAGACGTCCGCGAGCGTCGTCGGGGCGGGGCCGGGGGCGTCCTGCCAGCGGAAGGTCGCGCGGCCTTCGCCGCGCCAGCGGATGCGGGCGCCGGCGGGCTCGCTCCGGACCTGGACGGTGCTCGCGCAGCCGGCGCCGAGCGCGGCGGCGGCGAGGAGGAGGGGAAGAAGGTTGCGGTGCATGGGTCGGGGCCCTATTCGTCGGCGATGCCGAAGTGGTTGCGGACGAGCTCCTCGATCTCGGCCATGGCGAGGTCGGCGTCGTCCCCCGCGGCGGTCACGGTGAGAACGGTGCCGACGGGCGCCTCGAGCGTCATGAGGCCGAGGACGCTCTTGCCGGAGACGGAGGTGCCGGCGTTGGATACGGTGACGTCGCAGGCGTATTTCTGGCACGCCTTCGCGAGCGCGCCCGCGGGGCGGACGTGCATGCCGTATTTGTTGACGAGCGTGAGCTCCTTGGTGATCGTCACGTGGGCGGTTCCGTTACTTGCGGACTTCCTGGCGCTTCTTGGAGGCGCGGCGGAGCTGGGCGTTCGCCTTGTCGAAGACGGCGTTGAGGGCGGCCGTGGCGTCCGCGTCCTTGGCGGTGGCGCCGACGGTGGTCTTCTGGCCGCCCTGGACGGCGAGCGAGACGACGTACTTGTGGCCCTCCTCGTCGAAGACGATGCGGACGTGCTCGACGGCGGGGTAGTCGGAGGCGAGCTTCTCGGCCTTCTTCGACGCGGCGTTCTGGAGGGCGACGCTGAGCTTGACGTGGCGGATGGTGATCTCGGTGGACATGGGTGTCTCCTGGGTTCGGTGTGGTTGAAATCGGCGGGGGCGCGGCCGTCGGGGCGCGGTCGGTTGTCGACGGCGGCCATTCTACCAGAACGCCGCGGCCGTGGCAACCGGCCCGCTAGGCCGGGCGGTCGATCGCGGCGGCGAAGGCGCCGTCGCACTCGCGGTCGGGCGGGACCTGGAGGGTCTGATCCGCGAGGCGGAACTCCGGGTGGCGGCGCAGGAACTCCGCCACGACGGCCTCGTTCTCCTCCTCCTCGATCGAGCAGGTGCTGTAGACGAGGCGCCCGCCGGGCGCGAGGTGGCGCAGGGCGAGGTTCTCGAGGATCGCCAGCTGCGTCTCGGCGAGCTGCGCGAGGCGCGCCGGGTCGAAGCGCCAGCGCGCGTCGGCGCGGCGGCGCTGCACGCCCGTGTTGCTGCACGGCACGTCCGCGAGGATGCGGTCGAAGGGGCCGGCGCCGAGGTCGCGCGGCGAGGCGCGCTTGGCGTCGGCGACCGCGACGCGCACGAAGCGCGCGAAGCCGAAGCGCTCGAGGTTCTCCTTGAGCGGGCGGAGGCGGTCGCGCCAGCAGTCCGTGGCGAGAAGGGACCCCTCGCCCTCGAGGCGCGCGGCGATCTGGACGGTCTTGCCGCCGGGCGCGGCGCAGGCGTCGAGGACGCGCTGGCCGGGGCGGACGTCGAGCAGGCGCACCGCCTCGAGCGTGGCGGGGTCCTGGACGGCGAAGAGCCCTTCGCGGAAGCCGGGGAGGCGGTCGACGTGGCAGCCGTGCGGGACGACGACCGCGGCGGAGGGAAGTCCGGGATGGGGCGTCGCCTGCACCTTCTCGGCGAGAAGCGCGGCGAGGATCTGCGGCGCGGTGGCGCGGCCGCGGACGGGGACGAGCGTGACGGAGGCGGGGCGGTTGTCCCATTTGCAGATCGCCTCGGCGCGTTCCGCGCCCCAGCGCGCGGTCCAGCGCGCGACCTGCTCGTCGACGTGCGACTCGCGCACGGCGAGCGGCGCGGCGGCGAGCGAGGCGCGGACGGCGGCCTCGTTGCGCTGCAGGTTGCGGAGGACGGCGTTCGCGAAGCCGGAGGGCGCGGGGCCGTCGAGCGCCTTGAGCGCCTCGACGGTGGAATGCACGGCGGCGTGAGGCGCGACGTCGGGCATCAGCAGGATCTGCGCGGCGCCGAGCAGGAGCGCGGGGTAGGCGTGGGGATGCTCCGGGCGTTCGCGGACGAACGAGTCGACGGCGAACGCGAGCGCGCGGGCGTTGCGGACGGTCGTGTAGACCAGGTCCATCACGAAGCCGCGGCGGAAGGGCGGCACGGCGCCGAGCATCCGGTCGGGGAACTCGCCGGTATCCGTCCAGCGCGCGAGGATGCCGAGCGCGTCTGCGCGGGCGAGCGTGCCGTCGTCGGGGGCCGCGCGGTGCGGCCGTTCTGTCGTTCCGGGTGTCAAGGCGTGCGTGTCGTTCGACGCGGCCGGAGTCTACCACACGCCTCCCGCGAAGGCAACGCGCGGGAGACCGGTTGCCGGGCGAACGGTCTGTCTGGTAGAATCCGGCCGCATGCGAGACGCGTTCCTCCGCTCCCTTCCGCGGCGGCTGTGGTACCTCGTCGGTCCCGTCGCCGCCTACGTCCTGATTCCGGTCCTCCTGCTGTGCTTTCTCGCCACCGCACCGTGGAGGGGGTTCGGAGAACCTTGGGGCTGGGTGTTTCCGCCGGCGATTCTGGCCGTCGTTGCCGCATTGGTTCTGGCAGGGCGGCGCCCGGGCTGGTATCGGCCGGGATGCATGGGCTTCCTCCCGGGTTTTCTGGTCGTCGTCTTTCTGCTCCACGGTGCGACGGGGTATCCGCCTTGGGCAATCGTCGACTCCGCTTCAGACCGCGCGTTGGGCGAAGGCAGGTGGATCGTCGCCGGCATCCTCGAAGCGTCCGGAGAGCGCGAGGCGAAGGGCGAACCGCCGGTCTGGCCGTCCGTCGGGAAATACGCCTCCTCGAACGAATACTTCTCGAAGTTGCTGCGCAGCGGTCGGTTGACAGGCGTCGCCACGGCGACGTTCGCCTGCGGCGGCGTCGAAGCGGCCGCCGACGCGAAGGAATTGCTGCTCGCCGGAAACTCATGGAACGCGCTCGCCGGCGCGGCGTCCGCGCACCCTGCCACGCCGGTCCTGTGGACGCGCAACCTGGCCGGGCTCCGTCCGGAAGACTTCGCGGGGGCGGACCCGGCGCGTCCGCGGCCCTGGCGCGACCGGCTTGCGCCGGACGAAATACCGTTCGGGGACCGGTGCGTCGTGCTCGTCCGCAAGGACGGCCGAGCGGAGACCATCTTCGCCAAGGACCTCACCGACGCCGCCTTCCTCGGCGGCGCGAAGAACGACCCCGCGACGCTGGAAGTCCTGGAAGCCCTCCGCGAAACGGATCCGCCGTCCGGAGAAGCCGACCGGACGCCGAACTGATCCGCGCCCCGAATCGTCTTCCGCCCCCCGGACCGTCCGGCCGTCAGTGTCTTCAGCTGGCATCCATTGTCTTCGGTCGACCGCCATGGTTTCCGGCCGACCGTCCGCCATTGCCGCCGGCCGTCCGGTCTCCATTGCCGCCGGCCGTCTGGCCGTCGGTGTCCTTTCGTTCGGTCGACTACAGAGAAAACGCATAACGCACTTGAACAATTACACAATAAACACAATATCTCCGACCGTGTTAAATTTTTCTTGACCGGAGGCGGACGGGCGGATAGAATCGGCGGCGGTTTTGCGGAAACTGGAACCGGTCCGGACCGTTCCGTCCGTCCGCCAACACTCGCCCGCCGACCGCAGCCCGCATTCTCGTTCAGACCTCCGCTGATTTCCTTTTCGCCGCTCGATTGAAGAGTCCCCCACCCGACCGCAAAACGACGATGCCGAATGCCCCGACAGAATTCCCGCCCCGCACGCTCGACCAGGAGGCGGCCGAGGACGCCTTGTTCCCGGCCTTGATGGCGGGGCTCTTCGGCGGGGCGGCGGGCGTCACCGCCGCGGCCGGTCTTTTCGGGGCGTTCGTCTGCGTCGGTTTGGCCAAGTTCCTCTACGGCGAGTACTTGCGATTCAAGAGGAGGGGCTACTACGCCTGCGAGCGCAAGCGCGAGGAGGCGCACCGCGCGTTCGAGGCAGCGGTCGCGGAACTGAAACGAACCGGCGATCCGGGGCTCCGCAAATACCAGGCCGCCGTCCAGACCTACGTCGCGGAACTTTCGCGGATTGAGGACGACTACCGCCGCGAGACGGGACGGAGCTACTGGGACGGACCGGATCCGCCGCGCAGGCGAAACGACGAGGACAACCGCGGCGGTCGGAACCCGTATCTCCGCGAAAGCCGGTGGAACGATTCGCCACGGAGCCGGGACCGGCGGTGGGGCGGAACGCCGTGGGCGTCGCCAAAGGCGGTGGCGTTCCGCCGACGGCGGCGCGAAAGGCGGATGGCCGCCTGGCGCGAATGGGCCCGCACGTTCGCCGAGGCGGTGCGGCTCGGAAAGCCCCTGCCTCTTTCACCCGCGGAACGCCGCACCGGCGGCGGCGCGCCGGTCCGCCGCCTCTGCGAGCGGTCGTCGTGTCCGCCGCCCACGCCCGAAGAGCTTCTCACCCAATACGACAAGGCCAAAGGACGTGGCCCCGTGGAGGAAAAGATACGGCTCGGATCGATGATGCTCGACATCGAGGCCGCCGTCGACAGTTCTCTCGTGCGCGACTCGAGCGGCGAGATTGTCGGACGCAACGCCGGCGTGCGCGGTTGGCTCGACGAGCACTGCCCGGAACTTTCCCGCCACTACGCGTCGCTGATGGGCTACCGCCGGCTCGCGGACGAGTTCCGCAAGGTCCACGGCCTCCGCGACCCGCACCCCGCCACGCGGTTTCTCGAAAAGGAGTTTCCCGCCGATGCGTTTCTGCCGCAAGTCCGCGAAGCGATGAGAGAGCGTCACGCCGCCGCGCGGCGGCTGCTCGCGTCGCCCGCGGCGCGCACGGCGAAGGGGTTCGCGGAGGCGCTGTCGCGGACGCGGCGCCGGGGCGTCGTTCCGCGAAGACGAACGGGATAGCCCGGCCGAAAACGACCGGGCGGGCGCCTCAAATCCAGCCGAATTCGACGGGGAGCGCGACGGGAGCGATGGCGCCCCAGCCGCAGAAGTCCTCGCCGGCCCAGGTCTTCTGGTTCTCGCACTGCTCCGGGGACGAGTTCTCCCAGATCGTGCCCGTCTTCTCGTAGATCGCGGCGACGCCGTTGTAGTAGCGCCGCGCGGCGTCCTCGGCGAACGCGGACTCGCCGCAGTCGAGGAGGCCCCGGAAGGCGATGTAGTCCGTCGGCGGCCACACGACGCCGCGCCAGTACGCGGTCTCGGGCTGGTAGTCCTCCGGGTCGTCCGCCGAGACGGCCGGGAACGGGATCGGGCGGTTGAACTGCGCGGGATCCTTGAGCGCGGCGACGACGCGCGCGGCGCGCTCGCCGGTCGCGACGCGCGAGGCGAGCACCCAGAACGCGGCGGCCGTCTTGCGCAGGATCGGGCCCTTCTCCCACGCGTCGTAGTAGAAGCCGGTTCTCTCGTCCCAGCACGCCGCGTTGATCGCGGCGGCGAGCTCCGCGTGCTCGGCGCGCCACGCGGCGGCGTCGGCGGCAAGGCCGAGCGCGTCCGCGATCGCGGCGAGCTGGAGCGCGTCGAACGCCATCTGCGACGAGGCGTCGATCCACGCCATCTGGCGGTTCCAGGAGTAGTGCGGGGCGCAGCCGGCGAGCCAGCCCCAGATGCGCTCGCGCACCTCGGGGTGGACGCATTCGGCGGTCATCGGGATGCCGCCGCGGGCCATCTCCTCGTCGGACATGCCGCGCGGCGCGCGCGGGATGTCGTCCATGCCGCAGCCGAGGCCGTCGCAGAAGTAGAGCCCGTCGTCGCGGCGGAAGCGCGCGCGGCAGGCCTCGTGGTGGCGCCTGAGCTTCGGATAGACCGACGCCAGGCGGCCGGCGGGCGACTTGCCCTCGTCGGCGAGGACGCGCTCCGCCCACGAGAGGAGCGGCGGCGCGAACGCGACCGGGTGGTGCGAGGACCAGACGGGGGTCCCGCGCGGGGTGAACTCGCGGGCGATGAAGCCGTCGGGCTCGGCGACCGCGTAGAAGTTGTCGAGCGCGGAGAGGTAGGGCCAGTCGCCGGGGGCGTGGCGCGCCCACATCACCGCGAATACGGTGTCCCAGAGGAAGAAGCCGCCGAAGTGGCCGCCGGTGGCCATGCGCGGGCCGAGGGGGACGACGGTCTCGATCTCGGCCTGGTGGCGGGCGACGTCGTCCATCTTGCGGCGGGCGATGGCGAGGGCGCCGTCGCGGAAGCGGCGGACGAAGTCCTTGTCGGATGCGTAGTCTTTCATGGCGGTTCGTTCCGTGGGTCGGGGGATGAGTCTAGCAGATGGGCGGGCGTCGGGAAAGCGGGGGAGGGTCAGGCGAAGACGTCGTCTGCCGGCTTCCCGTCGCGCGCGGCGGCGCGCGGGGTGCGGCCGAGGGGCGGGTCCTGGTCGGAGACGGCGAGGAGGAGGCCGACCATGACGAGCGTCGCGACGAGCGACGAGCCGCCGTGCGAGAGCAGCGGCAGCGGGATGCCGGTGAGCGGGATCGCCTTCACGACGCCGCCGACGTTGAGGAGCGTCTGGAGGCCGAGGCACGCGGAGAGGCCCGTCGCGACGCACGAGGCGTAGGCGCTCTTCGCGCGCGAGGCGATCCGGAACCCGCCGAAGACGAGCGTCCCGTAGAGCAGCAGCGCCGCCGCGCAGCCGACGAGCCCGAGCTCCTCGGCGAGGATCGCCCAGACGAAGTCCGACTCGACGATCGGCACGGCGTTGGGGGAGCCCGCGCCGAGGCCGGTTCCCCAGACGCCCCCCGTGTAGTAGGCGACGAGCGCCTGCAGGACCTGCCAGCCGGTCGTCGTCTCGTTGGAGAACGGGTCGAGCCACGCGTCGAGGCGCATGCGGCCGCGCGACGTCATCGGGATCGCGGCGGCGGCGACGGCGAAGAGCGCCGCGAAGCCGCCGACGAAGTAGAGCGAGCGGTTCGTGACGGCGTAGAGCATGACGAGGAGCGTCGCGTTGAGGAGCGCGAACATCCCGAGGTCGCCCTGCGCGACGAGGAGCAGCATCGGCGGCGCCCAGAGCAGGCCGACCGTGACGAGGATGTTGAGCGGCGGGAGCGGCACGCCGAGGAAGCCGCGCCGCAGCATCCTGCGGTGGCCCGCGAGGATCGACGCCACGAACACGACGAGCAGGGGCTTGACGATCTCCACGGGGTTCATGCCGCCCGCGACGAACACCGCGCCGCGGAACGCGCGGCCCGCGACGAGGACCCCCGCGATGACGGCGATCGACGCGCCGAGGAAGACGCCCCAGTACGGCTCCAGACGCTCGATCCGGCGGCGGCGCAGCAGCAGCCAGACCGCGAGCATCGAGACGATCCCGATCGGCAGCGCGAGCTGCGAGGGGGACTGCAGCTCGACGGTGCGGAAGGTCCCGATGCGGAACTGCAGCGCGATGCCGGCGCCCAGGAGCGCCATCGCCGCCGACGGCACCGCGGGCGATCCGGAGTAGCGGCCGATCCGCAGCGCGCCCCACACGATCAGCAGCGCGGCGAGGAAGATCGCCGCGGGCGCGAGCTCCGGCCACCCCAGCGCGGGCGCGTTCGCCAGCCGCACCGCGAGCACCGAGAGGTGCAGCGGCGCGAAGACGAGGAAGGGGAGGACGACGAGGTGGACGAACAAGGAAGGGTTGAAAGGTTGAAGGGGTCAGGGGGCGCGGAAGAACTCCTCGAGAATCTTGCGGGCGACGGGAAGGGCGGCGGCGGAGCCGAAGCCGGCGTTCTCGACGACGACGGCGACGGCGATCGACGGCTCCTCGCCGGGGCGCGAGGCGAAGCAGACGAACCACGCGTGGTCTTCGCCGCCGGGGTTCTGCGCGGTGCCGGTCTTGCCGCGGACCTCGACGCCGGGCAGGTCCGCCGTCTTCGCCGTGCCGGTCCGCACGACGTTCCGCATCGCGGCGGCGACGCGGTCCGCCGCGCGCGCCGAGAAGACGCGCCCGAGCGTCTCCGGCTCCGAGTCGAGCGCGAGGCGCGGCGCCATCATCACGCCGTGGTTCGCGATGGCGGAGACGAGCAGCGCCAGATGGAGCGGCGTCGCGAGGAGGCGCCCCTGGCCGATCGAGCACTGCGCCAGCTCGCGCTTCTCGGCGCGGCCGAGGCGCGGGAGGTTGCCGCGCTGCGACGAGACGCGGTGCGCGCCGTTCGTGTAGAGCGGGATGCGCTCGTTGAAGCGGAGGCGCTCGGCGAGGGCGTTGAACGCGTCGACGCCGCAGAGCACGCCCGCGTGGGCGAAGTAGACGTTGCTCGACTTGGAGAGCGCCTGGTCGAGGCCGAGCGTGCCGAAGCCGGGCCAGACGAGCCCCCGCCGCTCGTAGGCGTAGTATTCGTGGTCGCGGATCGGGCGTCGCGCGCCGGGGGCGCGGTAGCCCTCGCCGGGGCAGTCGATCGAGAGCGGGACGCCGCGCTCGACCATGAGCGCGGCGATCGCGGTCTTGAACGTCGAGCCGGATGGGTAGCGGCCGTGCAGCGCGCGGTTGAGGAGCGGCGACTCGGGGTCGATGTTGAGCCGGCGGTCGTAGCGGTTGGGGTCGAAGGACGGCGACGAGCAGAGCACGAGCACCTCGCCGGTGCGCGGGTCGAGCGCGACCGCCGCGCCGCGGCGGTCCTTCGTCCAGCCCGGCTCGTCGCGGCCGGAGAGGGCGCGGAAGGCGCGGATCTGCAGGCGGGCGTCGATCGTGAGCGTGAGGTTCGTCCCGATGTGGCGCTCGGCGCCCTGCAGCGCGGTGCGGCCGGCTTCGCGGATGTCCTGCGCCGTGGCGAGGGCGCGCCAGCCGGAGAGAAGGTCGTCCGCCGCGCCCTCGATCCCGGTGAGGCCCTCGGAGGGGTGGCGGAAGCCGACGACGTGCGCCGTCGCGGCCTCGTAGGGGTAGACGCGGCGGCCGGAGCCGTCCGTCTCCGTCATGGCGAGCGGCCGCCCCGCGCGGTCGAGGACCGAGCCGCGGACGAGGTGGTGGGCGGCGTTGTCGGGCCGGATGTTGTGCCGCTCCATGTAGGCGACGAAGCGCGCGTCGGTGAAGCCGAGCAGCTGCCAGCGCGCCTGGTAGGCGAGGGTCGCGGCCGCGGCGGCGCAGAAGAGCAGCGGGAAGAGCAGGAGCCGGACGTGGTGGCCGATGCGGTAGGGGGCGAAGTGGAAGCAGGCGCGCAGGACGAGCGCGACGGAGGCGATGTAGAAGACCCAGCGCAGGAACGCGAGGACCTGCTGCACGCGCGGCGGCGCGAGGAACTCCGAGAGCGATTCGAGCATGGCGTCAGGCCCCGGAGACGGAGAGCAGCCCGCGCGCGAGGCGCGGGAGCGCGGGGTCGCGCGCGCCGAGCGTGGCGAGGATGTCGCCCGGGCGCGCCCAGTGCGCGGCGAGGCGGCGGGCGGCGTCAGGCGAGTCGACGCACTCGGCGTGGAGGCCGAGGTCGTCGAGGTCGGAGGCGAGGTCCTCCGAGCGGACGGAGCGGTCCGCCGTGCCGCCCGCGTCGAAGACCGGCAGCAGGACGAGCAGGTCGTGCGGGCGGAGCTCGGCGGCGAACATCGCCGCGAGGTCCGCCCGCATCGCGCGGAGCGGGCCGTAGCCGTGCGGCCGCCAGATCGCGCAGAGGCGCTCGCTGCGCTCGCGCAGGGCGCGCAGCGTGGCGCGCAGCTTCTCCGTGTTGTGCGCGTAGTCGTCGACGACGCGGACGCCGTCCGGCCGCGAGCCGACGAGCTCCATGCGCCGCGCGAGGCCGCGGAACGAGGCGAGCGCGGGCGCGAGCGCGGCGCGCGGGGCGCCGAGCGCGAGCGCCATCCGGCAGGCGAGGAGCGCGTCCTGCGCGTGGTGCAGGCCGGGCAGCGGGATCGCGAGGCGCTCGCCCTCGAAGGGGAACGAGACCGACCAGTCGCCCTCCTCGGCGCCCTCGGGCGGCGGCTCGCCGCGGGCGTCGAGGACGGGCCCGGAGACCTGCGAGAGGAAGCGGTCGAAGAGGGCGTTCGTCTCGTCGAGCGGGAAGTGGTCGGCCGAGGCGTTGAGCAGGAGCGCGGCGTCGGGGCGGAAGGCGAGGATCTGGCGCGAGCTCTCGTCGACCTCGGCGACGCAGAGCGGGCCGTCGCCGCGCAGGACGGCGCCCGTGCGCGCGGGGCCGGCCCAGTTGAGGCAGGGCGCGCCGTTCACGACCGTCGGGGCGAGTCCGGCGCAGGCGAGCAGGTGGCCGAGGATCGCGGTCGTCGTCGACTTGCCGCAGGTGCCGGCGACGGCGACGAGCCGCTTGCGCGCGAGCAGCGCGGAGAGCTCGTCCGCGCGGCGCGCGACGGGGACGCCGAGGCGGCGCGCGGCGGCGAGGTCGGGGTTGTCGTCCTCGACCGCGACGGAGGCGACGACGCGCGCCGTGGCGGGGGTGACGCCGGAGCCGTCCTGCGGGAAGAGCGCGACGCCCTGCGCGCGGAGCGCGGCGAGGGCGGGGACGGGCTCCTCGGCGTCGAGAAAGCGGTCGGAGCCGGTCACGGCCTCGCCCGCGTCGAGGAGGGCCTCGGCGAGGGCGGACATGCCGGTGCCGGCGATGCCGACGAGGTGGACGGGGCGTTGCAAGGGGCGGGGCGGGGGAGGGGAGGGCGGAATGCACGCGAGTATACCGCATCGCCCGCCCCCGGACAAGCGCGCCCGCGCGAGGGGGTGTAGGACAGATTCGTGACCTGTGCCCCTTGATCCCCCCTTCGCCGACCTAGGCCACTTCCAGGCGGCGGACGGTGCCGCGGCGTTTCCAGTAGTCCTCGTGGATGCCGTCCATGACCATGCCC
>Ga0310695_10008250_pt1 | contig 16205 bp, 11 predicted proteins | sample RumenRJG_04DNA_FD_203882 | JGI IMG/M metagenome (GOLD analysis project Ga0310695, IMG submission 203882) | Bovine rumen microbial communities from Lethbridge, Alberta, Canada - RJG_04 (v2) (version 2) | ecosystem: Host-associated > Mammals > Digestive system > Stomach > Rumen | place: Canada...
ACTATAGAAATAAGTACAAGCTAACACTTGGCTTGTATCTTTTTTATATAACTCATACACACATACCACAAAATAAATACAAGCTATCCATCATTGGCTTGTATTTATTTTATTACTCCCGGTTAGTGACTTGTATCTTTTTCCTCATCCTCTCTTCTTTAGCTTGTATTCTTTTTGCCTGTATTTATCTTTAGCTTGTATTTTTTTCCTAGTCATCTACGCGGCTCCCCATGCCGCATACTACGCAATATTCAATCAATTTCCTCACACACACCGCCCCCATTGGCTTGTATTCTTTTTATATAATCCTCTTTTTACCTTGTATCTTTTTTTCGTGCTACCATCCTCTGGCTTGTATTATTTTTGTGCATTTTTGTCTATAGCTTGTATCTTTTTTCGTCCAATCTCTTGCACACGTCAATTATTTTTCGTACCTTTGCACCCGAAATCAAACACACACCATTATGGCTATTAAGACTACTGAACTGATTCGGACCTCGCAGAGCTGGGATGGCGCCAACCTTCCGGATTTTCCTAAAGGCAAACCGGAGTTACGCGTTGTTCGCTTGGATTTTCCTGTTGGCGACAAGACCGGTTGGCATCATCATACCGTCGTTAACTATGGCATCGTGCAGCAAGGAGAGTTAACCATCGTCTGTCAAGATGGTTCCGAGAAAACATTCCACGAAGGAGAGCCTTTGGTTGAGGTGATCGGTACCATTCATCGTGGTGAGAATAGAGGCCGTAAACCCGTCATTCTCAACATGTTCTACTTCTCTTTACCAGGACAAGAAATAACTATCCAACATCCGGAATTGGAGCACGAACAGAAACACGAAGCCAACAAACCGAAATCTCAACCTAAACCACGTCTTGTACCTAAAGATAAGGAAGAGGCGCGCGTATATAAACTGGTTCTGGCGCTTGGCAAACAAGTCTTACCACGACGCCAACTGGTTGCAGACGTGGGCTTGACACAAAAGAGCCGTTGTATCTTCACCTATAACTACATGAAACCCACTTGGGAGCGCGGTCTCATTGACTTCGCTTACGCATCAGTACCGAACAAACCCGAACAAGCCTATCGCCTCACAGCGAAAGGTCTTGAACTATACGACCAACTTACCGGCGAAACGGAGTAGTGCACTTCTTTGGCTTGTATTTATTTTGTCCTGTCTTAATCTTTTGCTTGTATTCTTTTTTTTGCTTTTCCCCCATAAGGTGTTCGTTACACTCACGGACTTTGTTTATTGAGCTTTTTCCCCCGGAGCGTTCTCCCGATTAACGGGAGAAGCGGCCTCCGCCTAAGAGGGCGTATTCCGCTACCGCTCTATTAATTCGGTCTTCGCTACGCTCAGGACTTGTTGGTGCGGTAAACCGCGAGAAAGAAAGTCGTGAAAGGAAGAATCGTTTTCAAAGAAATCAAAGAAGGAAAACAGAGGTAGTTTCTTCCTGGGAGAGATCAAGGAAATAATACAGATGCGGCTCGTCGAGTCGCCTCTATTGTTTTCAGCCAACAGCCATTCTGATCTTCAGTTTCTTTCCGTCTGCTTGTCGCTGATCATCTGCAGAAAACGCACGATATAATCCTGCCAATTCGGCCAATCGTGCCCACCTGCACTCTCGTAATACGTGTACGGATAACCGTTCTTGTCCAGCCATTTGCGGTACTTCGTCAGACTCTCGTACAGAAAATCATCCTTACCGATGGCGATCCAGTACACCTTCGCCGAATGTGCATAGTTATGCACGAACGTCGCCGGAGAGAACATACCCACGTACGCAAACTGACCGTCTAACACATGCGCCACCCGCATGGTGTGGTATCCGCCCATCGACAGACCGGCTATCGCTCTCGTCTCCGGATTGGCATCGATCGGATATTTTGCTTCTGCTTCTGCCATGAAAGCCGCAAAATTCGCTTCCCAATCGCCGTTTGTCGCGTTCTCTTTCTCCTCCATCGAGGTCGGTCGCCCCGGACAATTATCCGGCATCACGATCACTCGTTCATCCATCGCATCCAGCGCCAACAGCGAATCCAGGATCTGCACCAACCTACCCTTCTCTACCCAGTCGTGCTCATTGCCCCACATGCCATGCTGCAGGTACAAAACCGGGTACTTTTCACCCGTAACCTGTAACCCGTAACCCGTAACCGGGACATACACACGGCACGGAACACCGTTAATCGTGTCCTTGACTACCGTACCTTTTGCTTGTAGGCCGACCGTCATTGCCAATCCGGCCAAGAGAAGAAAGATCTTTTTCATGATAAAGTAATTTTCACGGCACAAAGGTACAACTTTTTTTTGACATATGCAAGAAAAAGTGCCCCAAAGAGCACTTTTTCCTTTCATTCGGTCATTCGACCATTCGCCTTTAGCCATTATTATTCTTGCATCAATAATTGCATGACAACCTTAGCGCTGTACGCTACCGGAGTACCCGGACCGAAGATGGCGGCAACGCCGGCTTTGTACAAGAAGTCGTAGTCCTGCGCGGGGATGACACCACCGGCGGTGACCATGATATCCGGACGGCCGAGTTTCTTGAGTTCCTCGATGACCTGCGGGATGAGGGTCTTGTGACCTGCCGCAAGGCTGGAGACACCCAAGACATGGACATCGTTCTCAACCACAAGGGTACGATTAATTCTTGGCTTATTAGACTTCGTGGTCGGTAGTGTTTCAATATTTTTTACAATATCACTTGTTCCCTTTTATCAATTGGTATAACTCTTTGCCTCGATCCCAAAGGCCAAGAAAAAGTCCGAGAATTCCGATAGCTACGCCTATATTACATGCCCAGCAACCGCAGTACAAGACTTTCATCATACACAAGTAGGAGAAAGAGAAAATCAGTATAAGCAACAGTTTGAGTGTCCAAAGAACGTATCTCATTTTCGTTTATATTTATATTTAAGGTCTAACATATATGGCTAACCGCAGCGGGCGAGACTCATCGTCAGCGGTTTTGAATTGCAGAAGTATAGGATCGTCAGGCTTAGGAAGACGTACACCTACCAATTCCGTCCAGGGAGACAGTTTGTCAACAGCCTTGCGTTTACGCTGGATTGAACGCGTCGATTCCTTCTTTCGCTTATGACTTACGTCCGGTTGGAATAGCTCGATGATATGCAGTTGCTCCGCTAACACAATCTGCTCGGCAGAAGCGACTAACAAAGCTTCATTGGCTACTCGGCTGCAATTTTCAGCAAAACGAGTACGGTCGGACTTACTCATCCCGAGTGCCACGCTCTTGCACTTGTCCGGCGCGTCTTTGAGCATAATCTTCCGCCATAACGAGCACTCGACTTCCTCCGAGATATAATACGGCTCTTCGGCCGGCACATAGATAAACCGTAGTTTCTTGCCTTTGATCCGCACCGAACGAGTAAGAGGCGGTTCTTCTTGCTGTACCTGCATCATAGGATCGTTAGGAAGCGTCAGCGCCACGCGAAAACCGATATACTCGGTAGCTGTTTCTGGCAGATGCCAACGACGTACGGAGAGATGGCTATTGGCGATACACTCATCATAACTGCTGCCTCGAGCGACGCGGTAACGTCCAGTATCAGCTCCACATGGATTAGGCTGTGTGCTGAGCGTATATGGACCATAGATATCTTGACACCATTCCGACACATTGCCGGTCATGTCGTACAAGCCCAACTCGTTTGGGTACTTTCGTCCAACTGGATGTTTCCAATTGCCAGAACACGAATAGGTCCAACCAACACTATCCGCCTCATTCCCTCCTGCAAAACGATATGCTTTGCTCTTCGCGCCGCCTCGTGCTGCATATTCCCATTCGGCCTCGGTGGGCAAACGAAACGGCAGACCTGTGATACTATCCAACCGTCGCACAAACTCTTGGCAATCAATCCAGCTTACGTACGAGATAGGCACTGTTGGATAGCCTTTCGGATTGATAATCTCTCGCTCGGGCATCACGGTGCGCCATAGTTGCACGGTTACTTCCATGGTCGCAATATAATAAGGAGAAAGAAAAACGAGGTGAGCAGGTTTGTCGGTGTAGGTGTCCTTGTCTGTTTGATCCAGTGTCGCACCCATTAGATACGATCCGCCTTCCACTCGTTGCATGGTCAGCCCTATTCCCTTCACGTCAATCTCCAGCCGCTGCAAGGAGTCCGGTACGACGGGTTTATGCTTTCGCGCCAACACCGGCAACGCCAAGCATAACAATCCGATTACTATAAGCCCTTTTCGACACACGCCTTGTTCATAACAAATACTGTGCCAAACAAAAGAGAGCAGCCCGCAAGCTGCTCTCTTTCTTTAACTCTTTAAGTCTTTCATTCTTTAATTCTTTAATTCTTTAATTCTTTAACTCTTTCACTCGTTACTCTTGCATCAGGAGTTGCATAACAACTTTTGCTGAATATGCAATCGGGGTGCCGGGGCCGAAGATGGCGGCAACACCGGCTTTGTAGAGGAAAAACGAAGTTAATCGTGCCCTTGCGGCTAAGACGTCATAGTCCTGCGCGGGGATGACACCACCGGCGGTGACCATGATATCCGGACGGCCGAGTTTCTTGAGCTCCTCGATGACCTGCGGGATGAGGGTCTTGTGACCTGCCGCAAGAGAGGAGACACCCAGTACATGGACATCGTTCTCCTCGTCGGAAGCGGCGATCCATGATTAAGTTGCTATGCAACAAATGTAATGGTCGCGCTTCTTCCTCTCAAATCAACAACTTTGCAAGTTTTTGATTTGGTTCTTTTCGCTTAGAGGTATATGGGAAAGGTACAGACTTCGTGCAGAGGCAGCACAAAACAGGCGGGATGATGGACATGGACGGGTGTATGCGTGGGGATAGGTCATAAAAGAGACTCAGACCGCGCAAGGGCATAGAAGGAGCACAAAAAGAAACTCGGGCGTCCGTACGGATAGCAGGGTCACGGTGGAGGCAGCCCCGCGCGCAAGGACTACAGACTTCGGCAAAGGCGGTGTCGCCGCTCAGATTCGGGCACAGGGCACCCCGAAAGCATACGGAAAAGTGGGCAATGCATGAGGCAAGAGAAATCGCATCTTACGCGGTAATGGTAGGGGGCTACTACGCATAAGGAGCCACCGATTTTATACTATGGCTGAACGCAGAGGAACAGCTATGAAAAGGGCATAAACAAAGACCTGAGCGTAGCGAAGACCTTATTGGGGAGAAAAAAGAAAAATGCACAATGAAAAGACTAATAAAAACCGCCACGCTTCGTGTGAGGCGTGGCGGGGATGTGAAACATCCAATGTAATTAGACATTCAATAAGCGCTCGGGCCAATCGACTTGGTGAGTACTCGTATTGTAGCAACGCCATCCTTTCCCGAATAGCCAACCTTTGTACGTGGTATACTTGAACCGCGGACGTGTTCTGCGCTCCTCAATGAAGTCCATCTGGCCGTAAGCAAATGCTCCGAACGATTACGTGCAATCGTGAAGTTTTTCAAGTTTCTCAATCAGTATATAAATTCCCGATGAGGGATTGTTCAAGTTTTTCAAGAGTTTGGCGCGTTTGACTGCCTCCAAACGATTATTCCAAAGAACCTGTTTTTGCGTGATAGTAAAGTCTCCTTTTTCATAACTACGCCATACTGCATCAGACTTTTTGAGTTCACGAATAACCTCATCGGTAGAGATAGCTGTTCTATGATCTTTAGAATGCAGCAAGAACCACAATTCGACACAGGGATTGGAGAAAAGAGGTATCGCATCGCACTCTAAGAGTTTTTTGTTAACTTCTTCTACATCTAAATCATACATAAGGAATGTTTCAACAATCTCATTGGGCTTGACACGAATTTTCTCCTTTTGTTTCCGAATCGTATTCTGACAAATGCTTTGTCCTTCCACATGTGTAATAACGCGTATTTGTGCACGATAGAATCGTTGTAGCATGTGGATATAATGTTCTTCCGTTATTCCCTCACAAAAGATGAGGAAAACGGGTCGCATTGTCAGACCATTCGGCTGTGGTCGATGTGGTTTATTGCTTCTCATTTGATGCCTCCTTTCAGCAATTGCTTCAATGTTGCTACAGAAGATGTGATAATCGGCACTGCATCGAAACGTCCCTGAAGATAGCCTTTCGTAGCGTCCATTGTCTCACGGAAGTCCTTGAAATCATATAGTGAATAGGCATCTGTTGAGCCATCCACCTTCTTGTTGATGAAGTAGATTTGGTCTTTGCGGAAACGGTCCATATCTATGAGAGCCGCATTATGGGATGTAAAGAGCAGTTGCGAACTCTCTGACGCATGAACAAGATCTATGACAAATTGAGCCAGATGGGGGTGCATACTGGTGTCAAATTCGTCAATCATCATAGATTTTTTATTCCGAGCCACATCCAGCAAACGAATAAGGATAGTGAAGATGCGTTTTGTACCGTTTGACTCCTCGGTTTCAAAGTCGAACGGGATATTCGGATTATTCCTGTGGTACGTATGGAAGCGCATTATGTCAATAGGTTGCATTTGGAAACCTATCTGCTGTCCATCCAGAGAAGGTGTCGGAACAGGAGCAAAACCTTTCTTGTGCTCAACTGCAATATCGCAAATGTCGCTATCGCAGACCTCTAACGCTTTCATAATAATTTTCTTCTCTTGTTTGAACAGATTTTCAATGCTAGCATCTTGCATTTGTACTAATCCGAGCAAGAACGTTTGCAAGAAATATAGGTACACAGTCTTGGCAATATTTCTGCCCTTTTGACTTGCTACGGACAAATATAATTGTGTCGAGCTGGTATCATTTGCTACTTCAGCTGGACGGTTGATACCTTTCGTTCCAAAGGTGTACTGACTTCCTTTGCGCTCAAAGATTTTCGCCTTTCGGTTGTTGGGGTAATAGTAGAGTGATTCTTCAAGGATTTCGGTCGTTGTCAATTTGAAGGAATACTCATACTCAATATTTTCACATACAAAGTCAATGTAGAAAGAGGATGGTTTTTGGTCCCATCCGTCAAATTTAAATGGTTTGAAGTTGAACACAACACCTTGATTGTGTGCATGAGAGTCGAGTATCATGCGGCAGCAGAAGTTGATAGCCTTCATGATGTTCGACTTACCGGCAGCGTTAGGACCGAAAAGTCCCACGGTCTTTAAGATTTTCTGTCCGTTCCATTCGAAGATGTTGTCGGACAGCATTTTAGCGGCAGCAGTGTGGATGTTGCCTGCGCGGAAATCGAGTCGGATTTTGTTTTTGATAGAGAAGAAATTCTCTAACTCGATAGCCAAAAGCGCATTGATAAGATTCTTTTCCATGTTGCTTGGTTTTTAAGCCATTATTATTGGTTGTTTTGTTTGTAGTGTCCTATATAATATAATAAGGAGTGTTTTTACTTTTCGGGCGGTTGTGTAATGGTTTATAATTGGCGCACAATTGATTTTAAGTACCTTATTTGTAAAAACGTTGCAAAATTACAAATTATTTTTGAATTGTGCAAATAATTATGAAGAAAAGTGCACTTTTTTTGTAAAATTTTTGCAAATTTGGCATATAAATTCGATTTTGAGGTGTTTTTAGTGGGATTTTGGTGTCGAAATGGAGCCCCAGATAGTCTGGCAAAACAGACAAGCAAACGGAGCTTTCGCTCCTTGTCATGGATGTAATCTATCGCGCTATTGGAAGTAGCGCACACTGAACACCTTTGTTGGATGGCATCCAACCTAATGAACGATGTTTTGAACCCGAATCAGATTCGGGACTAATTAACAAAGGGCGCCGATTACTAATCGGCAAAATGAACAAAGCAACCAGACTGATAGTTTGGAAAACACGAAGAATCTTAGAGAATGGCATGGATATGGTATGTTTATTGGAGAGTCAAAAATATGGATTATGATATATGGTTATATCCGCGTAAGTTCTGACAAGCAGACAGTCGAGAACCAGCGGTTTGAGATTGAACGGTTCTGCAAAGTGAATAATCTGCACATTGACGGTTGGATTGAAGAAACGATCTCCGGCACAAAGGCATACAACAAACGGCAGTTGGGAGTGTTGCTAAAGAAAGTGGAGAAAGAAGATGTGATAATCTGCTCAGAGTTATCACGGCTTGGGAGGTCGTTGTTTATGATTATGGAGATACTGAGTATCTGTATGAAGAAAGAGTGTCGTGTGTGGACGATCAAGGATAACTATCGTCTTGGCGATGATATCCAGAGTAAGGTGTTGGCTTTTGCGTTTGGGTTATCGGCGGAGATTGAGCGTGACTTGATTAGTCAGAGGACAAAAGAAGCTTTGGCACGTAAACGAGAAGAAGGAGGGAAGTGGTGGCACGACAGGGGGCAACGGTTACGGCTTAATCCTAAGTGTGCGGCACGGCATAAGTGGATAGTGGAACAACTGAGTAGTGGTGTGGCAAAAGCGAAGATAGCGAAGCGTTTGCATGTGAGTACATGTACATTGTATCGGTATTTGACTTATACGGGGTTATATGTGCCGCAACATTGTATTCGGGAGTGCTGGGCAAAATACGGCATCTTTCGTTGACCCTCAAAGCAAGGCTTCGATATCGTAATAGGAAATCCGCCGTACATGAATGTAGCTGCAAATAGCGAATATAAGCAACTTACAATATACAACGAAATTGCAGATGGAGTTGTTAATATGGCCTCCTTGTTTTTATACTTTTCAATAAATTCATTGGCAGATAAGCAAGGTGTCGTCTCAATGATTATTCCAAAATCGTACTATACTGTGCAATCTTGGAATAAAATTAGATCCAAAAATCTTTCACAATGCTCATTAATCTCTGTTAATGATGTAGGAAAAGCTTTTGAAAATGTAGGTCTAGAACAAGGTATAGTAGTCTATTCCAAGATTTACGACCCTAATAATACAGTTAAGGTTTTGAATGAGTTTGAGGAGGTAAATCAGATTCCACAAACATACTTCCATGTCAAGAATATCGTATTAACATACATAACTGAAGAAATATTTGGTGTCATTAACACAATTGAGCAAAGCGCCTCATATTTAGGAGATATAGCCGATATGCCAAGAGGTATTACAGAAAATTCATCTGTATATTCCGAGTATAAACGAGTAAACGATATACAAATTCTCGGAGGAACCAATATAAAACAATATTCTATTACAGATGGCAACAAGAGAAAGCCTAATAGATATGTCGATAAGAATTTAGGTAGTCTTGTCGCAAGAAAGAACGTGTTTAGTTTGGATAGAATCTGCTATCAAAACCTTATGTCAAGTCTTCCAAAAGTGGTTGCGACGATTGTCCCAGGTAATGTCCCTACCGATGATACTATTAACAATATTGTATTCAAACCAAATAACACATATCATACAAAACTGATTTTAGCAATCTTGAACTCACAGTTATGTACGTTCTTTTTGAAGTACAGATTGTTTAATTGTGCGAAATTAACAGTTCACTTAGATAAACCCTATATGGGAAATATTCCTCTCCCCGCTATAGAGAATATTGCTATACTACAACAGCCAATAGTTGAATTAGTAGATACTATTCTCGAAAAGAAAAAGCAAAATCCTCAAACCGACACTTCGGTTGAGGAAAATGCTATAGATCAGTTGGTATATCAACTCTATGGACTATCAAGAGAAGAGATACGAATTATTGAAAAGGGATAGACTCATTCTCCTGCCATCCGGAATTCCAATTCGTAATTCTTGATGAACTCGGTTTCATCTTTGGTTAATCCATATAGAGGACATATATAATCATCGATTTCGTCAATAATAGACTTAGAGCGGACTATCTTATATTCTTTAAAAGAATCAACATTGTAAGAGGACTCGCCGGAAGTAGTCCTATTATTGGCATTTGCTTCAATATCTTTCAAATAACGAGCATATAGTTTGTTGAGGAAATCTATATTCTCAACGCTAAGATTAGGTATTGTAAAGTTCTCTATTTCGTATGACTTCCAATCTAAATTGTTGGAATAGATTTGGTAGAACCAAAATGACAAATTGCTGCTTAAAATACAGCCTATCGAATCCGCATAAGAATCTCTATAGTGTATTGGTTTTTCTTTGGTAGAACCTGTGGGATAATTGGTTACTACTTTGAAATACCTGCCACCTGTGGTCCTATAATATATTGGTTTGCCTTGTTTGTTCTCGTACTTCTTTAGGGGTGTATGAGCAAAAATCTTTTTCAAGATAGATAGTTCGATTGGTAGGCTGATTTTGGGTATTCTGCCCATTAAACAATAATCTTTTACTTCTGCAAATTGTAAATTATCAACGAGTTTCTTTAGACTAAAGTCATTGCCCTTCTTGCGATACATTTTAGTAGTGAAAATTCGTTTGCATGGCGATAATGTTTTCTCAAACCTAATGATAGAAGTATTTACCATTGCATTTGGGAAAACTGGTTCGGGACGAACTGCATAAGACGATACCTTTATAGATTGACAATTATCCAATAGCAGTTTATGTACTCCCGTCAATGCCTCGCTTGATGTGAATGAGATGGGCACAATATATGTAAGTGTTGCGTCAGGTCTCAACATATTATATCCCATTTCTATGAATAGAGTATAGGTGTCTAATGAGCCTTTCTGAACACCTTTGATTGTTTGGGAAGTGACATATATCTTTTTATAAATTGCTTTGTCTTCGTCACTTAGTTTGGCTCCATATGGCGGATTTCCTATTACGATATCGAAGCCTTGCTTTGAGGGTCGAGAGATACCGATACCGAACATCCACTCGGCATCAAAGAATGGAGAGTCTGCATTTTGGTCGTATGGATCCCAGTTGGTTACTTGTTTGACCGCTTCAAAGAAACCATCTTGCGTAGTCTTGTTTTCTTCACGGCGTATATCTGCTTGTGCACTACGAATACGTGCATTCAGTTCGTCACGTTTCTCTTTGTTTATATTGCGGCGGAAAATAGTCGGTTCTCCTGTGTCGAATAAAGAAGTCTGTGTGACCATTTCATCTACCCAATAATCTTCTTTATATTTGGGCAATTCTGCTTCACACTCCTCAATAACATTGCGTAAACGTGCTATCTTTTCTTCGTCCGGTTTGGAGGCTTGCTCTATGATGTATTTCTGTATTTGCTCACATAGTTTTCTATCCTCTCGACGAATCTCCATTTTTCTCCGAGTATGACGAACTTCCAGAATAGATTTACGTAACCCTAATAAGCGCTCCTTCATTTCTTGCAAGTCATCATCATGCAGCAAATCATTATCGAATTCCTTCACTTTTGCAGGCATGAGCGAGTTAGCCGCAACGAATTTAGTTTCGAGATTAGGAAGAGGTATAATTCCTAAGTTGGGTTTTGTCTCGTCTTTTTCGCAATCACAAATGAGCGATATAAAGAAACGCAATTTGCATATGAGCATTGCTATGGCTTGAATGTCTATACCATAGATGCAATCTTTCAGCAATTGCAGTTTGGTTTCGTATCGATTGAATTTTTCTCCCTCAAGATGTCCGATCAATTCAGTAATGCGCAATAATATACCCATCGGGAATGCTCCTGAACCGCAAGCGGGATCAAGCACTTTGACAGAGCGTAAATCGTTATCAATTTTCTCTGCTACAGAGGATGAGGACACTTGGCCATCCGCAAAGATACTATCAACTTCCTCTTTATTGTTCTGACATTCTCCTGTAAGATACGCTTTAAGCGATTCATCTACCATGTAATCAACAATCTCACGTGGCGTATAGTAAGAACCTGTAGATTTCCGTGCAGATTGTTGTGTATCAGGGTTGTAATCGGCGAGGAGGTTTTCAAAGACGCGTCCCAACAATTCCGGATCAAGCGAAACCTCTGCATCTGTCGTGGTGTTCTCTTCTACCGTGAAATTATATTGCTTGAATAACTCTATTAAGCCGATTACTTGTACCTCTCCTGTCTCTACCGTTACTTTAGTCGGTTTATCCAAGAAGAACAATTCATTTGGAATAAATGCACGGTATTTAAAGTTTTTCTTGTTTTCGGACAATTTGTCGTGTGTGCTGAAACCATCATAATACGTAATCGGGCGATACTTTCCATTTTCATTCAAATCAAATTTATCCAAGCACTCAAACAAGCCACCATTGAGGTATGGGATAGATGAGAATATTTTCAGCACCTCTTCTTCTTTCTTGTCTTCGGGAAAAGTAAACCAAGATTGACGTTGATTATCACGATATAAAGTCTTCACACCATAACTTTCTCCCTTCCCTTGAAAACTTGGTTGTATAAAGGCGCGTTTATCTTGCTCTTGGTTAAGGGTCGCGAAGAAGAGATTTTGCAGAATTGCGTTGTAGTAGTTGCCTTGTTTTGAGGATAGCGGGTCGAAATCTTTGAGTATAGTCTTGAGATAATCCGTGTCAAATAGATAATTCGGAACCAGATGTTTTTGTTTGATAAACCAGACAAAGAGCATACGCGTAATGAGGCGTATCATCTTTATCTCCATCTTGTCTCTATCGTCATCAACTGTTTGCGGATTATTCGGGAAAGTAACACCTGTTTTGCTATCCTTTGCCCAAAGATACCAATTGAACAGTTTCTCGTAAAACTCTTTAGTGAGGGCCTCAACAGAGAACGCGTCTTTGATGGTAAGGAATGCAATGCCGTCAGATTGAAGTTTCTCAAAACGATTAACTGCGGTATTGTAATAGTTATTCTTATCGCCAAAGACAAAGGTGTATCGTTTAGGGGCAGTATTCTCGCCTTTTATGTCGCAGATAAAAGACAAGCGCCAATTATCCCCGTCATCAAACACAACTAAGGCTGCATCTACAAGATAACGCAGATACGGTCTAATCAGTTCACGCAGACCCACACGACGCTTCTTTACCGAGGAATTTAGTTTAAGATAGAATAATCCTATCTCATAATTATCTGTCGTCTTCTTTTGACCAAGATAATAGCCTTTCCCTTCTTCAGGAGCGATATCTAACAATTCAGGAGTTTTGCGGATTGTCTGTGCCCCAAAATAGGAAATAAGAAATTTCGTCCACTCTTGGAGGTTGAACTTGTTTTGGAATAACTGACGGAGTTGGTTTGCACTATACATGGCAATACAATTTATTCAAATGTCTCTGAGGTTATAATTTCGGATTGGTGGAACTGCTCATTGCGTTCAAATTTCTCGCGACTAATATAGTAATGGTCGTAGAGATTTTCAAGTTTTAAGGCGAACATTGGCTTGAGTTCACTTATTTTTGTTCCGGCTCTATTAAGACGGTTCAGTTCACGATTAAGGCGCGTGAGATTAAGCGTAAGCATGGAGAACATGCCTTCATTGACATATTGTTCAAGCGTAACAATCTTATCATAAATCTCATCACTTTCAAACATACGCTTCATCATACGCAACAGGGCAAGTGCGGTTTGGGCATTATGGTCTTTCTGCCGCTCGATGATAGATGATTCTACAGTTTCGCCAGCAATTTCTTCGGCATTCTGATATGCTTCATAAGCCTTGTGTACATGATCATAATGCAATTCTTTTATGGCTTCAAAAATACCCGGTTGCTCGTCTTTTTTAGCACGGAGACAATCAACGGCATCAAGGAACTCGATTTGAGTAGGTTGCTCTGCTCCTTTGACCAAATAGAATTGCGAGCGCTTACCGGTGGTAATATATACGATACTTGATTGTGATTCTGCTTTAGCTGGGCGGTCCTCCGCTCTGCGTATCGTACGGCTTTTACAAGGCAAGGACTTAATCCGCTTGTAGAGGTCAGGATCTGTTTGGTACAATTCACGAACCTCACGAAGCAATTCTAACTGCTTATCTACATTATCACGCACTTTGTCATCAAAGAGCTGGAACTCACGAAGCATCTCTTCACGTGAATAGACTTGTGCATCTTCTCCAAGTGCTGAATGGAAACTTTGTAACTTGATAAGTGCGTTACGATAAAGTTGTATCTGCTCGTCACCTTTCTTAGACGGATAGAACATGTAATTATATATATGGTCGGAGGTGGAACCGATACGATTGACACGACCAATACGTTGCATCAGACGCGTTGCATTCCAAGGAGAATCATAATTGACAATAACATTGGAACGATGGAGGTTCACACCCTCTGCCAATACATCTGAAGAGATGATGATGTTGTATTTGTTTTTCTTCTCTCCTGTATAATTGGCATCAAAGTTCTCGCGAATATCATCCAATACGTTCTTGCGGTTGGAAGCACTAACGACGAGCACATCTGTGCGGTGGAGGTCGTTTTTGAGTTTTTCTCCAAGATAGTTAATTGTATCAACGCTCTCAGAGAAGATAACCAGCTTGCCCTCTTTATTAAGTTCAACCATTTCCCCTTTGTTATTCATTTTCTCTTTATCAAAGAGTTCGTTTTCGAGATAGAGTTTGAACAGGTCATATTTGGGGTCTTTCTCTACAGCATTCCATAGCTCGGCAAGTTCTTGCAGTTTCTTTTGGTCTTCTTTGAGTAGGCGAATATATTCTGGACTGAAATCATCCTGCGTAAACAGAATTTCGTCTTTGTCATATCCATACGCAAGAGCTTTTTCCAGAATCTGGTCAAACTCAATATCGTTTGCCATCATTCCTTTGACATCAATATCAGGCGCGATTAGTATCTGGTTTTCTTCCCACATCCGAATCATATCATTAGTAATGCGTCGGAAAGTGGCAAGTGAGCGTTTGAAAGCATAGAAACTACTTTCAAGTCGCTTTACCATGTGCACACGGAAGATACCGGAGAACACTTCTGCAAACTGAATGGCGTTACGATATTTGGCGGCTTTTTCTCCCGTGACAAACTCAATGGCGCGATAACGTGCATAATGCAGACCTGTTCCCTGTGGATTGTTTTCGGCATTGGGCGTATCAGTGAGCAAGCGGATGGTTTCATAGAACAAATCACTTAGCTCATTTTCTAACTGATATTCGCACTCATTGGGCTGTTCTACTTGCGGGAAGTGTACACCCTGTGATTGTAGGTCGGCACGATACTCATCGTTCTGCCACAAGTTCTTACGGGTTCTACGCACGAGAATCTTATCCAACACACGTGTACGCATTTCCTCGTAGATACTATCGGCTTCTGCGGTTATTTCTGCGTTCTCTGTCTTTCCGCGTTTGCGCATCAATTCGTTGTAGCGCTGAATCCACGGCTGGAATAAAAGTGTGATATTGCTCACACCGTCCAATGTCGGTCTGCGTGCATTTTGGAACAAAAGAATAAGATTACGGAAATCTTCTGGACGGTTATTGAGAGGTGTTGCAGAAAGCAGCATTACTTTCTTTTGAATGCCTTCAATAAGTCCTTCATTGACACGCGGTGTTTTGCAAATACGTTGTAACTCATCGTATCTGCCGGAAGTATCTGTGCGGAAATTGTGAGCCTCATCCACGATAACAAGATCAAACTCTTCTGCCCCATTAAAATCCCCATCACCTTCAAGAACTTTCTTCAAGCTACCATTAGTGATGAACTTGGTGTATTTTTTCAACTTGAAGTTCTTGAAGGTCTCTTCCCAGTTCTCCTTGACAGCAGGCGGATATATTACCAGTATACGGGTGTTCTTGCCATTCTCCTCGACAAAGCGTTTTGCCACCATTGCAGCAACAATTGTCTTTCCCGTTCCGACCACATCTGCAAGGAAGAAACCGTTATACTCTTTGAGCATTTGGAAACCTTGAATAACCGCGTCTTTCTGATATTTCAAGTCCATATAGCCTTGCGGTAATTCAATAGTAAAATCATCTTCCACTTGGTTGCCAAAAGCATCTATCAGCACTTTGATAAATATCTCGTAAGGAGTAGGCAGTTCTTCGAGGTGAGTCTGTTTGCGAACACGTTGAATGTCTTCAGGAGTAATCTCAATGCTTTCTGCCCATAGTTTCTCAAACTCATCCTTGCAATATGCAACATCGTCATAGTCCTTTATTTCAACATTGAGTTCATATCGTGGCGGTTCGGTAATACCTAGTCCAGCCTCCGATATATTTGAAGAGCCCATAATTACGCGCCCATCAGTATGCTCGCTGAAATTAGCGGGAAGACAGATGTAAAATTTAGCATGCAAGTTTTTGGAATTGTGTATGCGCATTTGCACTTTGCCAGAAATTATATCCTCGCACAGTTGAATGATGCCATTCTCTACTTCTTCGCTATAATTAGCCTCTTTCACGTCTTTTATGAAAGTATCAGCGTATTGGCGTTTGGCTTCGTCGCTATCTGCTCCAAAAAACATCATTCCTT
>Ga0310695_10008251_pt1 | contig 16205 bp, 14 predicted proteins | sample RumenRJG_04DNA_FD_203882 | JGI IMG/M metagenome (GOLD analysis project Ga0310695, IMG submission 203882) | Bovine rumen microbial communities from Lethbridge, Alberta, Canada - RJG_04 (v2) (version 2) | ecosystem: Host-associated > Mammals > Digestive system > Stomach > Rumen | place: Canada...
TGGCTGCTGACGGCATTGATGCTCAGATTATCAACATCCATACCATCAAACCCATCGATGAAGAACTCATCGTAGCCGCTGCTAAAAAGACCGGCAGAATCGTCACGGTGGAAGAGCATTCTGTCATTGGCGGTCTGGGCGGCGCAGTCTGCGAAGTACTCTCTGAGAAGGCACCTGTACCGGTGAAGAGAATCGGTATGAATGATGTGTTTGGAGAGTCAGGACCTGCTGTGAAGCTTCTTGAAAAATATGGTCTGGACGGGAAGGGTGTCGCTGCTTCCGTCAAAGAGTTCCTTGCTTAAATCTAACGAGAAAATCTCTTTAATGAATGATCAGCCAGCGGGATCTATGAAAGTTTCCCTACGGTTGAATATAAACTTAAAATTGTAATGATATCTATTGCGAAAGGAGACCAACATGAAGTATTTAATGGGTATTGACTGTGGAACAGGTAGTGTCCGTGTAGCCATCTTCGACTTAAGAGGACAGAACAGAGCCTATGATATTGCTGAGTATCCCACAACCTACCCCCAGAACGGCTGGGCTGAGCAGGATGACAAGGACTGGTACGCTGCGCTTAAAAAAGCAATTCCAGGGGCAATCAGGAAATCCGGCGTGAATCCTGATGATATCGTGGCAGTAACCTGTGATGCCACCACCAGCACCATCGTATTCCTTGATGAGAACAACAAGTCTGTACGCAAGCCCATGTTATGGCCGGACGTACGTGCAGCCGCTGAAGCAGCTGAGATCGACACCATCCGTGACAAGTATCCGGCAACCAGATTCTATAAGCCAAACTTCCGTGCTGATACCATGATTCCCAAATGTATGTGGGTAAAGAGAAATCAGCCGGAGGTATACGCTGCTTCCAAGACCATCTTTGATTTTGAGGACTGGCTGAATCTTCAGCTTACCGGCAAGCTCACAGTCAGCAAATCTGTTGCTGCTTTCCGCTGGAACTATGATGACCGCAACGGCGGATATCCTGAGGACCTCCTGGCAGCAGTAGGCCTTGATGACCTCACATCCAAGTTCCCGGCAGAAATCCTTCCGGTGGGCGCTGTCATCTCCAATGTAAGCCCTGAGGCTTCCAAAGAGTTCGGTCTCAGCGAGAAGACCATCGTCGTGGAAGGTACCGCAGACTGTAACGCATGTATGTTTGGTGTCGGCGGCGTTAAACCTAACGGCATGACCCTGATTGGTGGAACCTCCTCCTGTCTCTTAGGTCTTTCTGAGACAGATTTCCATGAGAATGGCGTTAACGGAACCTATCCGAACTGTATGTACGAGGGAACCAGCCTTCTCGAGGGCGGTCAGACTTCCTCCGGTGCAATCCTGACATGGTTCAGAAACAATCTGCTTCCCGGTTCCTGGCTGCAGGAAGCTGCTCAGCGAGAGATGAACATCTATGATCTCATTACAGAAAAGGCAGCAGCAATTCCGATCGGCTGCGAGGGTGTTGTCATGAACTCTGACTTCCAGGGCAACCGTGCACCTTACGCAGATTCCAAGGCCCGCGGCATCTTCTGGGGACTTTCCATCGGAACTACAACAGCCCACATTGCCAGAGCGGTTTACGAGGGTGTTGCTTTCGGTGCCAACCATTGTATCGTCAGCATGAAGGAAGCCGGCTATGATGTAAAAGAAATCTACGCAGCAGGCGGAATCTGTACTTCTGATTTCTGGATGCAGATGCACTGCGATATCATCGGTGTTCCAATGTACACCACTATCGAGAACCAGAGTGCAGGATGTCTCGGCGACGCCATCATCGCTTCCGTAGGAGCAGGCCTTTTCAAAGACTTCACAGAAGCTGCTGAGAAACTTGTCCGCATTGACAAGACCTACACACCGAACATGGAGAACCATGAGAAGTATAAGTTCTACATGGAGAGATACATGGAGACATGGCCTCAGATGAGAGACATCATCCATAAGACTGTTGATCACAACAACTAATCTCTCTTCAGACTGAAGCAAAACATTTAATTTTATGAGAGTAGGAGGGAGGGGACCCGATGCCGGGTGTCCTCCCTTTCAGCGGTAATAATTGGAATACTGTCTCTTTGTCCCCCATATTTTTTGTTCCTGGAATTCTTGTTTTAAGGAAGCGGATGTGATACAGTGGTGGCAAACAGGTCTTAAGCTGATTTTGGAGGAATGACTCATGAATAAGTTAAAAAAAATTGCCATTGGAAATGACCATGCGGGTGTCAAAATGAAAGAAGAGATTACAGCCTATCTTCAGGAAAAAGGAATCGAGGTAATCAATTTCGGAACTGATACAGAGGAGAGCTGTGATTATCCCATTTATGGAAGACGGGTGGGAGAGGCAGTCGCAAGTGGAAAGGCTGATGCCGGCGTGCTGATCTGCGGAACAGGTATTGGTATATCCATTGCTGCCAATAAAATTAAAGGAATCAGGGCAGCTGTGGCCAATGATCCGGTTTCGGCCAGATTTACAAAGATGCATAATAATGCCAACATCATCGCTTTCGGGGCCAGGATTATCGGAATTGAGACAGCCAAGGCCATCATTGACGCCTGGCTTGATGCAGAATTTGATCCTAAAGAAAAATACATACGCCGTGTCAACATGCTGAATGAATCATAAAACCTCATAAAAACCTTCTGTTTTTAACAGATGTATAACTTTTTAACAGATGTATAACTTTAAATAGAATCCTCTAATTCTTGTTGAATCCCTATAACCATATTTCGCATTGACTAAATTTTAACAGAGAATGTACAATGGTTAAGGATAATTTCAAGAAGAATTAGAGGTGTTTTTTATGTCTGAAAGAACTGAGACGGCAATGCGTATTTCAAAAATCAGTATAATGACTGATATTTTCCTGTCAGCCTTTAAACTTTTTGCGGGAATTTTCGGAAGATCCGGGGCTATGATTTCTGATGCAGTACACTCCCTGTCCGACGTGTTCAGCACTATTATCGTGATGATCGGTGTCCGTTTCTCAGGAAAAAAGGCTGATGACAGCCATCCCTATGGCCATGATCGTTTTGAGAGCATCGCATCCGTGGTTCTCTCTGCCATTCTGATCATCACCGGTCTTGGCATCGGATACGCAGGCATCCAGGCCCTCATGGGCGGCGACGCACAGACACCTGCTCCGGGACCGATCGCTCTGTCTGCCGCCATTGTGTCCATCATTGTCAAAGAGACTATGTTCCGCTATACCAAAGCAGGTGCTAAAAGGGTCAAATCGGATGCCCTCATGGCGGATGCATGGCACCATAGGTCCGACGCTTTATCTTCAGTGGGAAGTTTAATCGGTATCGGCGGCGCCATGCTGGGCTGGCGTTTTTTAGATCCCCTGGCCAGTATCGTGATTTGTCTCTTTATCCTTAAAGCCGCCATTGAGATTCTGCTTTCCGCCTTTGATAAAATGGTGGATAGTGCCGTGGACCAGTCAACCCTTGACCAGATCAGGACCATCATCATGGAAGAGCCTGGGGTTCGTGACATTGATCTTATCAAAACCAGAAAGTTCGGCAATGGCTTCTACGTGGACGTGGAAATATCTGCAGATGCAGATCTGTCCCTTTCCAAATCCCATGATATCGCTCACGCAGTCCACGACAGACTGGAAGAGGAAATGTCCGATATCATGCATGTTATGGTCCATGTCAATCCCTACTATCCAGACATAGATGGTAAATAGTTTTTATTAAAATAAACGCTGTATATTCTTATTCCCTGGGCTCCTGCTTCCCGAAATTTTTAATTTTTCCAAAATTACTGACCGAAAAATCGATTTTTTTAATTTATAAATAGCAATGATTATGATATATTTAATACAGCTTTAGATGATTTACTAATACATTGCAAAAAGAAATAATAATTATGAATTCTACAAAAATCGTTATTAAGGACTTAAAGAAAGGGTCCAGGGCAACTCTAAAAAAGCATTATATTCTGATTTTGTTTGCCGTTCTGATCTCCACTTTTATCGGTTCGGAATTCAGTAGTTTTACCTCTGGTCTCAGTTTTGAGAATCCCTATAAAATCAAACAATCTATTCAATATACCATTTTCGAAGACCCCGTGAAGCTGTATGATTTGATCAATTACATGGTGGATGAAAAACAGCACGGCTATTCGGTCGATATGAATGCCATCATCCAGCAGCGTCTGGAAGAAGAGCGCAAGAACCCGGCTTTGGGACGAACGGAAGGCTTTTTATCCACCCTTGTGAATGCAGTTGAGGGCGGCCAGATCTGGTCGGATCTGGTGGAAGCCGTATTTCAGACTACCGGTTCTAAAAATGTGACGATTATCCTTCTCATCATAGCTGCGTCAATCATTGCTTTTATTTACTGGTTTTTTGTCAGAAATATCTTCACAGTGGTCCTCAGCAGGATTCTGCTGGAAGCCAGAATTTATGATGAAGTTCCACTTCGCAAACTCCTATTTCCCCTTCAGGCACACCGCTGGCTGGAAATATCCAAAATCATGTTTCTGACATCCTTTTATCAGATGCTCTGGACTCTCACCATCATAGGAGGTGTCATTAAGTACTTCTCCTATGCTATGGTTCCCTATATTACCGCGGAGAATCCTGATCTGACGCCCCGGGAGGCTATTACTCTGTCCAGAAGAATGATGGACGGCAATAAGCTTTCCCTGATGAAAATGTGGTTGTCCTATGCAGGGTGGTACATCTTTGGCGCTATATTTTTATATCTCCCCTGCATTTTCATCCTGGCACCTTATTATATGGGTGCGGAAGCAGAATTTTATGTCAAGGTGAGAGAGCAGGCCATCAAGAATAAGATAGAGGGCTATGAAAAGCTTAACGACCGCTATCTCTATGAAAAAGCTTCCCCCGAGCTGCTTACAGATACCTATCATGACATTGCGGAGGATCTGAGATCCCAGCTGGTGGTAAACGACCTGCCTGAGCTGACTGGCATCCGGGCCTGGCTGTCAAGAAATCTGGGCGTTATCATCTGGAACTCTCCTGAGGAACAAGCCTATGAGAATTATCAGCAGCATATGCAGAATCTGGGCTTCATGGATGACATGATGGAAGGGAAAATGTATCCCACCCGTCTTTTTCCTCTCTACCAGGCAATGATCAAAGAAAACAGCGAACTGGCGGAAGACAGTCCGGTTAATAAATTGAGACTGAAAAGAATCCCTGTCCGTTATATGAGGCATTATTCCCTCAGAAATCTATTTTTGATTTTCATATTCCTGTCCATTGTCGGATGGTTCTGGGAAGTGATCCATCATCTGATGATTGCCGGAACCTTTTCCAACCGGGGCTCCCTCAATGGACCATGGATTCCGATCTACGGTTTTGGTATACTGATGATTCTTACATTCCTGAACCGGCTGAGGAAAAACCCTCTGTGGCTGTTCCTGGCGTCAATTGTACTATGCGGTGTTCTGGAGTATTTCAGCAGTTATGTCATGGAGATCACTCACAACGGTACAAGATGGTGGGATTACAGCGGTTATTTTCTGAATCTGCATGGCAGAATCTGTGCCGAAGGACTGCTGGTCTTTGGCATTGGCGGCGTCGTGTTTACCTATCTGGTCGCTCCCGTCTTTGATGAATGGCTGCAAAGATTCCCCAATTCTCTGCTTAGAATTATTACCGTAATTTTGCTTATTCTCTTTAATTTTGACCTGATTTACTCGTCAGCACACCCAAACACCGGAGAAGGTATAACAGCCCCGAAAGCCTGCGAATATACTGTGACTTACAATGGAGGTTGCGCAAAAATAAGATGATTTATTTTGTTATCCCGATTTATCTGTTTTTAAATTTAGTGGTTCTTTGGTGCCTGAATCGCTGGCTTACCAGGGCCATTCCCTATATGGCAGACCACAGACTTCCGTCTGTCCTGGTTGGCCTGGTTTATCTGGTTCTCATGTTCATTCCTATTCTTGGCGTTGTTTTGAAAGATTCCGATTTTCGCTTTTTCTGTATAGCCTTTGGCAATCTATTTATGGCCGCAATCGGTTTTTTCGGAATTGCCATGCTCCTGGTTCCCTGCCTGATTCGTCTCTTCCTTCTCCTGTCCAGAAAAGGAGAGACCAGGGAGGCACGGAAACAGATTGCCACAGGGAAAAAGGCAGCCTGGATTGTACTTCTGCTGTCGGCAGCCTTCTCTTTTGGCATGAATTATTACGGGATGAAAAATGCTGAGGATATCACCGTCAAAAAATATTCCATCAAGATGAATAAGAATGCCGGCGGAGTGAAATCTTTAAAAATCATGCTTCTGGGCGATCTTCACATGTCAGTGAATTCCAATCCGGAGATGTACGAGCGGATGGTGAAAATGGTAAACCATCAAAAGCCGGATATCATATTAACTGCGGGAGACTTTTTCACCAGTACCTATAAAGGTCTTGACCATCCTGAGAAATATATAGCCGCTCTAAAAAAGATGAAAGCACCCATGGGCAACTATGCGGTCTACGGCAATCATGATGTCAATGAACCTCTTCTGGTCGGCTTTCCCATGGTTAATGATGAGGATGCCTTAAGAAGTCAGGAGATGGTGGATTTCGTCAGGAAAAGCGGCTTTACCATGCTTAATGACCAGGTGATCAGTATCGCCGGCAGCTCCATCCAGCTGGCGGGACGCCTGGATGGTGAGAGAAGCGGTGGCGGCAAGAGCAAACGGAAAAAAGCCGCTGCCCTTCTCAAGGATATCGATAGGAAAAAGCCGCTTATTGTCCTGGAACATGAGCCCTGGGAATTCCAGGATCTGACCAAAGCCGGAGCCGACCTCGTTCTCGCCGGCCACACCCACAACGGTCAGATTTTTCCCGGAAACATCATCGTGAATTTTTTTAATGAAAACGGTTATGGTTACAAAAAAGTCGGCAGACTGCAGACACTGGTAACGGGAGGTGTCGGCTATTATGGACCACCTCTCAGGATTGGAACCCACAGTGAAATCACGGTCATTGATTTGAATTTTAATTAAGTAGATAGGATTACAGAATTTGAATTGCAAAAAACATGTAAAATTTACTTTCAATTTAAAAGGATTTTATGTATAATAAATTAAGAGGTATATCTGAAAAATAGTTTCCATATGAGACAGACAAAGATATATACTACTAACCAAAATCCGGGGAGTTTCTGTTCTTCAGCTGACCAGAAGCTCCCCGGGTTTTTATGTTTTTTATTTCATTTTCAATAGACTCCTTTATGTGTCATCGGCAGCCGGCATCATAGATGCTGAGAGCTTCCTCATCTGCAACAATTGAGACATTATTATGAAGCTGGAGAATGGAAGCAGGGCATGCAGGTGTGATGGGACCACGGATCATACGATTAACCGCCTCCGCCTTGGCTTTTCCCGAAGCGATCAGCAGGATACTTTTAGCCTGCATGATATTTTTGATTCCTGTGGAATAAGCATATTTGGGAACCTGATCGATGGTGTCAAAAAATCGGGCGTTGGCCTGAATTGTCGTATCAGCCAGTTTCACACAGTGGGTCTCTCTTTCAAAGGCTTCCCCGGGCTCATTAAAGCCAATATGTCCATTGGCGCCTATACCAAGAAGCTGAAGATCGATGCCGCCAAAAGAAGCAATAATCCGGTTGTATCTGGCGCACTCCACCGCCTCGTTCTCCTCAAGACCATTGGGAATATTGGTATTGGAAAGATTGATGTTGACCTGGTCAAAGAGATTTTTTCTCATAAAATAGGCATAACTCTGCTCATGATCAGGAGCCAGACCTTTGTACTCATCAAGATTCACGGTTCGGATTTCGCTGAAATCCAGGTCGCCTTTTTCATACCAGTCAATCAGCTGCCGATAGATTCCAAGGGGTGATGACCCGGTAGCCAGGCCAAGCACTGCATTGGGCTTCATGATAATCTGCGCTGAAATAATATTGGCTGCCTTCCTGCTCATATCCTTATAGGTCTTTGCACGATAGATTCTCATCCCTGTTTCACCTCGCGTTTAAAAATCATATTATTATTTAAAATGGTTTCAGTTTGCTGCGATACTGTATTTCTATTATATAGGTATTTGTCGGAAAACTCCATAATGTATAGAAGATAAATCAAAAAAATGTTATAATGTTTTGACATGGATATTTTTGAATCCATAATTCTGCCAAAGGACAATATTTAATGCATTTGGCAGGGGTATATTAGGAGGAGTTTATCATGAAGGAGAACACACAAACAGAACAACAAGGTAAAAAAAGGTCAAGTTTTTCGGGCAAGCTGGGTTTTGTCCTGTCAGCGGCGGGTGCCTCTGTCGGTCTGGGAAATATCTGGCGATTCCCTTATCTGGCAGCCAAGTACGGAGGAGGTATCTTTCTGCTGGTATATCTGATTCTTGTTCTGACCTTCGGCTATGCCATGATCATGGCTGAGACAGCGTTGGGGCGGATGACCAAAAAGGCACCGGTGGGAGCTTACGAACACTACGGCAAAAGCCTCTTTTATTGTTTTGGCGGCTGGCTCAATGCCATTATCCCCATATTGATCGTATCATACTACGCTGTAATCGGCGGATGGGTTATCAAATATCTCTATGAATATCTTTTCGGTCATGGACACAGCCTGGCTTCCAACGAATACTTTACCACCTTTATTACAGGAAATGGTGTGGAGTTCTGGTTTCTGATCTTTGCTTTGGCCACCATGATTGTCATCTATATGGGAGTACAGAACGGCATCGAGAGAGTATCCAGATTCATGATGCCTATCCTGCTGATTCTGGCAGTGGTGGTCTCTTTCTATTCCATGACCAGAAAGGGTGCCATGGCCGGGGTTGCCTATTTTCTGATTCCCAATCCGGCCAATTTTTCCTGGATGACCGTCGTCAGTGCCATGCAGCAGATGTTCTATTCTCTGTCCATCGCTATGGGTATCCTGATTACTTTCGGTTCCTACATGAAGGAAGATGTGTCCATTGAGGAGGCAACCACCAATGTGGAGATTTTTGATACAGGAATCGCCGTGCTGGCCGGCTTGATGATCATCCCGGCTGTCTTTGCCTTTTCAGGGGGAGACCCCGACGCACTGCAGGCGGGCCCCTCCTTGATGTTCATTACCATACCTAAGGTTTTTGACAGTATGGGCTTTGGAACCCCTGCCGGGATCATGTTCTTTCTGCTGGTCTTTTTTGCCGCTCTGACAAGTGCCATTGCCCTGACTGAGAGCGCCGTATCCACTTTTGAGGATGAATTCTCCTGGAGCCGGCAGAAGAGTACTCTGGTTACAGGCATCATCGTCATTGTCCTGGGAACTCCTTCCGCCATGGGATACGGAGTCTGGGCCAATGTGAAAATTCTGGGCATGCAGTTTCTGGATTTCTTCGATTTTATCACCAATTCCCTGATGATGCCTGTGGCCGCCATCGCCACCTGCTATCTGGTGACCAAAGTCATCACCCTTGAGGCCATCGGCCGGGAGGTGGAAAAGGACGGCATGCCTTTTAAGAGAAAAATGATATTTAATTTTATGATTTCTTATATCTGTCCCATATTTCTGACCATTATTCTGATCAGCTCCATCGCCAGTGTATTTGGATTTATCTCCATATAATATCCGGTCAGAGGAGGCAGCTGAGAAATAAATACCTCTGGATGACTTTCTATAAACTTGACATACATATATTAATTCCGTATAATTTTAACTAGAAATTATCTATAAAACACAGGGTATTATTGCCCGTGTTTTCCAACAATGTCACTATAAATCTTCATGAAGAAAGGATAGGGGATATACACATGTACAAGGAAGAATATAAGCGCTGGCTGGAAGCTGATCTCGTTGACTGTGATCTGAATAAGGAGCTTCAGGACATCGCTGATGACGACGAGGCCATAAAAGAACGTTTTGCTGTTTCTTTATCTTTTGGTACAGCTGGTCTTCGTGGAACTCTTGGCGCCGGAACCAACCGCATGAATATCTGGGTCGTAAGACAGGCTACACAGGGCATTGCAGACTGGGTTAAGACACAGGGCGGCAATCAGTTGGTTGCCATCAGCTATGACAGCCGGCTCAAAGGATGGAATTTCGCCAGAGATGCTGCAGGTGTTCTTGCTGCCAATGGCATCAATGTCCGCATTTACGATGAACTGATGCCGGTTCCTGCTTTAAGTTTTGCCACCCGCTACTATGAGTGCAACGCAGGTATCATGGTAACCGCATCCCACAATCCGGCTCAGTACAATGGCTACAAGGCCTATGGTCCTGACGGATGTCAGATGACGGACGATGCTGCTGCTGTAGTATATGAATCCATTCAGAAAACAGACGTCCTCACAGGCGCAAAATATATGTCCTTTGCAGAGGGCGTAGAGAAGGGTCTGATTAAGTTTGTGGGCGATGACTGTAAAGAAGCTCTTTACGAGGCAATCGAGGCAAGACAGGTTCGTCCGGGTCTCTGCAAAACAGCAGGACTCAAACTTGTTTATTCTCCGCTCAATGGTACCGGCCTTGTACCGGTAACCAGAGTACTCAAAGATATGGGTATCACAGATATCACCATCGTGAAGGAGCAGGAGTACCCCAATGGTTACTTCACCACCTGTTCCTACCCGAACCCGGAGATCTTCGAGGCACTGGCTATGGGTCTGGAGCTGGCCAAAGAAGTGGGTGCTGACCTCATGCTGGCAACCGACCCTGATGCTGACCGTGTCGGTATTGCCATGAAGTGTCCGGATGGTTCCTACGAACTGGTATCCGGCAATGAAATGGGTGTTCTTCTCCTTGATTACATCTGTGCCGGACGTATTGAGAAGGGTACTATGCCTAAGAACCCGGTGGCCTGCATGTCTATTGTATCCACCCCGCTGGCTGATGCTGTTGCCAAGCACTATGGTGTAGAGCTTCGTCACACCCTCACTGGTTTCAAGTGGATCGGCGATCAGATTGCTCAGCTGGAGGCAGCCGGCGAAGTAGACCGCTTCATCTTCGGATTCGAGGAGAGTTACGGATACCTGGCAGGTCCTTATGTAAGAGACAAGGATGCCGTTATTGGTTCCATGCTGATCTGTGAGATGGCTGCTTATTACAGAAGCATCGGCTCTTCCATCAAAGAGCGTCTCGAGGCAATCTATAATGAGTATGGCCGTTACCTCAACAAGATTGACAGCTATGAGTTCCCGGGACTTTCCGGTATGGATAAAATGGCAGGAATCATGAGCAGCCTTCGCGAAGAGGCTCCGGCTGAGTTTGGCGGAAGAAAGGTTGCTTCTGTTATCGATTACTCGAAACCTGAAGAGACTGGCCTTCCCAAGGCAAATGTCCTCACTTATACTTTGGAGGATGGTGCATCTGTAATCATCCGTCCATCCGGAACAGAGCCTAAGATCAAAGCTTACTATACAACCCTTGGCAAGGACCTTGCAGAGGCCCAGGCTGAGAAAGATGAGCTTGCAGAGACTGTAAAAGTGATTTTTGCCTGATTCATCACATAACTGTTTTTGGCAGCACTTTCGCTGGTTTCCTATAAGAGATTCAAGGCAGCCCGGATTATTCCGGGCTGCTTTTTTTGTTAGGCCAGGAATGGCCGATTTGGCATTGAGGAGTTTTTCGTGTTCCGAAAAACGGAACTTTGCCAAATGAAAAAACCACCTGCTATGCAGGTGGTGGGAATAGCTTTAGCGTGCAGTATGAATACCTCCTTTGTTATACTATATGTGGTTCGCCAACCGCATTATAAGAACAAAGGAGGTAGTCCGAGTGGACAGTAATAGTTTATCACACACAAAATGGAATTGTAAGTACCATATAGTGTTTGCGCCCAAGTTCAGAAGAAAAGTAGCATATGGGACTTTAAAGCAGGACATAGCCAATATCTTAAGCATGTTATGTAAAAGGAAGGGCGTAAAGATTGTAGAAGCAGAGATATGTCCAGATCATGTACATATGCTAGTCGAGATTCCTCCCAAAATGAGTGTATCCTATTTTGTAGGGTATTTAAAGGGAAAGAGTACCCTTATGATATTTGAAAGACATGCTAATTTGAAATACAAATATGGGAACAGACATTTTTGGTGCAGGGGATACTATGTGGATACTGTAGGTAAAAATGCGAAAAAGATTAAAGAGTATATTCAGAATCAGTTGAAAGAAGATCTGGAATACGATCAGATGACACTGAAAGAATATATAGACCCGTTTACGGGCGAGCCGGTAAACCGAAACAATAAAAAGAAATAAGCCCAAGGGGCTTTGTAAGTAAATGATGTTGCGGTTGGCGGATCATATCGATGAGTCTTTAGACTCCAGTTGCCGGAAGAAAGCCCTTATAGGGCTAAAACAAACCACCGGCTAAGCCGGTGGTTGTGATTTTAACAGTATAATGAATTTCTGTCCGCCTGCGGACTTTCATGATCAGACCAAAGATTAAGACTGCTTCCCCTTAGAGGAGAAAAAAGGATGTATATGTATCACATGGGAACAAAAAAAAGATATCTTGTTATACCATACGTCACTGTGATTTTGTTGTCTCTTCTGTTTTGTTTTTCTGCATTTTCAGTGTACGGATCACAAAAAAAAGAAAAAAATTACTGGCGTTTTGATTCGGCCAAGTCCTGCAAAAATCTAAAAAAGCTGCGCAATTACAGAAAATGTACTGAGCCAGTAAGATTGTCAGAAAACACATGGAAGAAGGAAAAGAATTACAAAACCCTTCTGATATCAGGTAGTGGACAAATTCCCCATGACACCTTCGGCCTTCTTTATGAGGATCTGAAAAAAGAGGCCCCTGATGGAGCCAGCATTTACATGCTTGATCTGCGGCAGGAATCCCATGGTTATCTGGAGGATTACACCGTCAGTCTTCATGGCGGAGAACATAATGATATCAATCATGACCTCCTGACGTCTCAGGTCATCCTGAAAGAATGGAAGGATCTCCATTCTCTTTATGGGGTCCCGACTAAAATTCATAATACAAACAAATCTTTTGAGGGAGCAAAGACAAAAACGATCTGTTCTGAAAACGTCTGTACGGAAAAGGAGCTCGCTGAAAAAGCCGGTTTTAAATACATTCGGTTTTCAGCCCAGGATCATCATTTTCCCCAAAATGAAACCGTTGATGAATTTATCCTTTTTTATCGGCAGCTCCCGGAGAACTCCTGGCTTCATTTTCACTGTCTGGCCGGCAGGGGAAGGACCAGTGTCTTCATGATCATGTATGATTTAATGAGACATCCCAACCTCTCCATGAAAAGGGCAGCCAACCGCCAGTATATGATTGGGGGAAGGAGAATTGTGGCCAGTTCCGATGAAGATGAATGGTCCGGCAAAGACTATATAGATTCTGACCGAAGCAGAAAATTGCGTCTTTTTAGAAAGTATGTACGAGCCAATTATAAAGATAATTATAAGACCAGTTTCAGCAAATGGCTTGAGGAGAGGAAATAGACTCTGTGATCTTTCAGATATTTTTCAAGACCAACTCAACAAATATTTGAAAGCCGGTGTTGAAAAATAAGAATAAATACTGTATTATACTAATCGGTGTCCATTTATCCCGATGAGAAGGGCTGTATTGCTGATCCCTGACTGACATCAGCAGTCCGGAACATACAGGAGATGGATGAATCAAAAAGATAAAAAACATAGGATATTATATCTAAAAGAATCAGCCCGGATCAGGCAGATCCCTCGCTGAAAGAACAGAGAGATCAGGTGAAAGATTATGCTGAAACTGGAAAACATTTCATTTGCAACAGACGATAAAGAGATACTCAGAGATATCAATCTGACCATAGATGACCGTTTTGTGGCCATCACCGGACCTAACGGCAGCGGTAAGTCCACTTTGCTGAAGGTCATTATGGGATTGGTACAACCGCTGACAGGCAGGATAATCCTGGATGGAGAGGACATCACAGATCTGTCTATCTCTGAGAGGGCTAACAGGGGCATCAGTTTTGCTTTCCAGCAGCCGGTAAGATTCAAAGGTCTGAAGGTAAGAGACCTTTTAGAGCTGGCAGGAGGCCGGGAAAAAACAGGTAATGAAGGCTTCGTCCACGCTTGCAAGATTCTTGGCGAAGTGGGTCTCTGTGCCAAAGACTATATTGACCGCGAACTGGATGACACCCTGTCCGGCGGAGAGATGAAGAGAATTGAAATTGCCATGGCAGCAGCCAGAGGAACCAAGCTGACCCTCTTTGACGAGCCGGAAGCCGGCATAGACCTCTGGAGCTTCCAGAGTCTTATCCACGTCTTTGAGCGTCTTTATCAGAAGACTTCCGGCACCATCATTATCATCAGCCATCAGGAGAGGATTCTTAACATAGCCGATAAGATCATCTACCTGAAAGATGGTATGATTTCTGAGTATGATGAAGGAAAGCGGGTACTGGAACAGCTGGCTTTGGATATCAATCCGGTGGACGGCAGCCTGGATGCTTTCCCTGACTTCCGCAGAAAAGAGGTGAGATAGATGGATGCGATTCAAAAGAGTTTATTAAAAGAAGTGGCTGCTTTGGATGCCCTGCCGGTAGGTGCTTACAATATCAGAAGCAATGGAAAAAGCGCAGCGAGGAATACCACGGCATCCATCGATATCGTGACCAAGGAAGACAAACCTGGCATTGACATCATTATCAAACCTGGTACAAAGAATCAGAGTGTCCATATTCCCGTCATCATCAGTCAGACCGGACTGCAGGAGATGGTCTATAATGACTTCTTCATTGGAGAGGACTGCGATGTCACTATTGTGGCCGGTTGCGGCATTTCCAATTGCGGAGGTCTGGATTCCAAGCATGACGGCATTCACAGTTTCTATGTAAAGAAGGGCAGTAAGGTTAAATATATCGAGAGACATTATGGTGAGGGCACCGGCCGCGGAAAGAGGCTCATGAATCCCAAAACTGTTATTGAGCTGGCAGAAGATGCAGTCATGGAACTGGAGACTTCCCAGATTGGCGGCATTGATGACACTTTACGTATCACGGAAGCCAAACTGGCAGAAAACGCCTCTATTATTATCCACGATAAGATCCTCACAGAAGGAGACCAGCAGGCCAAAGCAGAGCTGGCTGTGGAGATGAATGGCAGCGGGTCCAGCTGTGACCTCATCAGCAGAGGTGTTGCCAAGGAAGACAGTTACCAGGAAGTCGTCATCAAGATTGACGGCAATGCAGCCTGCAGCGGCCATGCGGAGTGCGACTCCATCATTATGGACAGGGGAGTGATTGTAGCCACTCCTCAGCTTAAAGCCACCAACGTGGACGCCTCTTTGATCCATGAGGCTGCCATCGGCAAGATTGCCGGAGAACAGCTGAATAAACTCATGACCATGGGCCTTTCCGAAAAAGAAGCTGAGGAAATGATTATTCATGGATTCCTCCAATAGGCTATAAAGGAGATCAGCCAAAAGGATACACGCCATTTCTCTCGCTTTTCTAATGTTTTTAATATAATTTTTAAAATAGAAAGCAGCATGGCTTATGACAGTTTTTTAGCAATAATGACAGAAGGTCAGTGCAAAGATATCCAATAGAAAAAAGCATGGCGTAAATCCGAAAGGATAGCTGCTTTTTTTCTATGGATATACTTAGCACTGACCTTTTTTATGATTAGAGTATAAAACTGTCATAAGCCACGGATTTACATAAATCCGATTAATTTGCCGACAATCATCATAACGATCATGATACCGAAAAGGATAACCATCATGGTTGCCATGGTCTTGCGCTCTTCCTGATGTTCTTCTCTGCGTTCCTCAACAGTCGGACGGGACTCCTTTTTGTCCTGTCTGCTCTTATCCCATTCTCTTTCAAGCATACCGACAACTGAATCAACAGATCCCTTCAGATCTATATGTACATTATCGACATGATCGATATGGGCATTCTCCACACTGTATTTGTTGATTGCTTTCTCAACGATAAATGGGGTACCACAGTATTCACACACAGCAGCTTCCTGGGTGGGATCCACCTTCAGTTCAGCGCCGCAATTGGTACAGATTGCCGGGACTACATGGACATGCTGTTCATTATTTTCACTCATTTTTTTATGCTCCTTTACCTATGATAATTTCTGTTTGTTTTTGCCGTCTCCATAGAGACAGAATATTGTCATGGCGGCAATTTCCAGATAAATTTCAAGAAAATTATAACATATTGATTTTTACACTGCAATTTTTTCTTTATTTTTATGTTTTTTATCAGGAGAACATGGCTTCATTTCTGAAACTAATCTATATTTTTTTCCTT
>Ga0310695_10008253_pt1 | contig 16202 bp, 9 predicted proteins | sample RumenRJG_04DNA_FD_203882 | JGI IMG/M metagenome (GOLD analysis project Ga0310695, IMG submission 203882) | Bovine rumen microbial communities from Lethbridge, Alberta, Canada - RJG_04 (v2) (version 2) | ecosystem: Host-associated > Mammals > Digestive system > Stomach > Rumen | place: Canada...
AATTGGTAAATAGTGAATTGTTATTATTATTGTTTTGATTTTGGTTTAATTGAGTGTTTGTTTTCATTTGATTAAAAAATTCAGGTTCTTCTATCATTCTTACTATTATGTTACATATCTCTTCTTTATCTGATGATAATTTCATTGCTAAATCTATTTTTTCTTCATCAAATCCAAATTCCATTATTTCTTTTTTTAGGGCTTCATTTGATTTTGGAGGATTCTCATTTGGATTCATTTAAAGAAAATATTATTTCAGATTAAAAAGAATTACATTAATTTTTTTTTGTCAATTTTTATAATTATGTATTTTTTTAAAAAAATCATATAAATAAATGTTTTAAAATACTATTAAAGTATTTATAAATAAAAAAAAATATATTAGTCTTTTATAATTCACTCATTTAATCACATTATATTTTAAAATGAATAATTCAAATTCCCAAAATGAAAATGAAGAAGAAGAAACTTTTCAATTCATCTTTAAATTAATATTAATAGGAAATTCAGGAACAGGAAAAACAAGTATAATAAATAGATATATAAATGAAAAATTTGAAGATTCATATAAATGTACAATAGGAGTAGATTTCTTATTAAAAAAAATAAAAATAAACAATCAAAATATAAAACTACAAATCTGGGATACTGCAGGAATGGAAAAATATAAACAAATAACAACAAGTTATTATAGAGGAGCCCATGGAGCAATTGTAGTATTTGATTTAACAAATAAAGATTCATTTAATGATGTTCAAAAATGGGTAAATGATTTTTATAATATTACAAATCAAAGTTCAAATATGAGAAGTGTTGTTATTGTTGGTAATAAAAGTGATTTAATTGAAAAAAGAGAAGTTAATAAAGATGATATTGATAAATATATTTCTATTAATAATTTAAATTATGTTGAAACTTCTGCTAAAGATGGTTTAAATATTGAAAAAATGTTTATTGGAATTACTGAAGAATTAATGGGAAAGTATAAAGATGTTATTGGAAAAAAAGGAATTGGGAATTTTTCACAAGGGGAAAATATTAAGTTTTCTGATAGTTTACCATTAGATTTTGATAAGAAAAAAAAAAGATGTTGTGAGTAGAATATTAATAAATTATTGATTTAGTTTTTAAATTTATTATATATATTTTTTTTTAATAAAAAAATTTATCATATTTTTTTATTTTTTTAATTTTCAAAAAAAAATATTTTGTATTATATTTATTCAAATAATAAAATAAATGTTAACCGAACAAACTAAAGAATTAGTTTCTAGATTTTTTGCTGTATTAGGAGAAGGTGAAGAAAACATAGAACAAATAAGACAACACTTAAATAATTGTGAAGATTTTGATCCATATAGATTATTTAATAGATTAGATCAATTTAGAAATGATTTTATTAATGAACAAATGTTAATTAATTTTGCTCAATTAAATCAAATTGATGCTACAATTAATCAAGGAAAATATGTAATATTATTTTATGATTGTAATGGTGATCATACTTTAAATTATAATGAATTTTTAGGTTTAGTTATTGGAAAAGGATTTTATGAAAAGAGAGATAATGAAATGATAAATGAAAATAATACAAATTATTTATCTTATGAAACCGAAAAAATATTTTGTGAATTATTAAAAGCTTCTTTTGAATTAGTAAGTGCATTAGATTCAATTTTAGCTGATATTAAATCATATGGTGATTTTTCAGTTTCAGAATTATTAAATCAAATTAGTAATAATGGATTATTAAATAGTAATAATTTAAAAATTTTCTTACAAAAATATAATAAAAATTTAAATGATAATCAAATTGAAGGATTATGTAGAAGACTTGATTTAAAAAAAAATGGGAGAATTGATATGAGTGATTTAGAAAGAATATTTTATTTTCCTTATTCTTCTCCACCTTCAAATGCTGCTTCAAGAGCTAATTCTTTTAATAATTATAGTAAAAGACAAATTAATAATAATAATAACGTTAATTTTACTGAAAATAGTGAAATTAATTCTCAACAAATACCTGAAAAAAATATTAAAGATAATCAAAAAATTGAAAATCAATTTAATTCAAGTGATTTTTCTGAAAATAATATGCAAAGTCAAAATATGAATTTTCAAAATCAAAAAAAAATGAATATTAAGAAAAATCTTCAAATTGATACCTCTAATAATAATAATCCTTTAAATGAAAATTCCAATTTTAATATGAGTAATACAAATTTCAATAAAAGTTATAATTTTAATATGAGTAATAATAGTAATTTAAATATGAGTAATAAAATGAATAAAAATTATGGAAAAAATTCAGGTTTTATAAATTCACAATCAACTAGATTTGATACTTCTCCATTAAAACAAAACATAAAAGTAAATAATTATCAACAACAAAGAATAAATACAGATTTTAATAATTATAAAATGAAAAATCCTTTTGAAAACAATATAAATAAAAATCAAATAGAAAAACCTAATTATTTAAATAATCAAAAATTTTCAGAATCAAATCAATTTAATATATCAAATAAAAATTATACAGAAACAGAACCAAAAAGTCCAAATCGTATATCAAAAACTTTAGCCTTAAGATTAAGTCCATCAAGAAATAAACAACAAAGAATGGATAATAATTTTTCTGATAATGAATATAATACAATGAATGATATGAATAATATAAATAATAATTATAATGAAGATCAATTTTCAGAAAGAGATTTTATTTGTTTTTTAAAAGCATTAATTGATATAGAATGCAATATTGAATGTCAAAAATGTTGCATAACAAGACATCCTGATTTTAATATTGAAGATATATTTTTAATATTTGAAACTCCGAGAACTCAAAATAATATTTTATCTTTTTCAGATTTAAAAAATGGTTTTAGAAGTATAAATTTATGTTTTACTGATGATGAATTAAATTTATTAATTTCTAGATTTGATTTAGATAATAATAATGGAATTTGTTATAGTGATTTTTTTGATATGTTAGTTCCTTTTGATAAATGTAGAAGAGATGATGTTGAAAGAAGAATTCCAAATGGTTTATGTAATAGCACTATTAATGAATTAAGATGTATTTTTCAATTATTATTAAATTCAGAAAAAAATTTAGAAGATATTAGAAGAAGAATTGTTCAAATGAAAGGTTTTGATTTACAAGAAATTTATAATCAAGAAATTGATCAATTTGGTCAAGGACTTGCAAATAATGAAGAAGTTAATGAATATTTAAATAGAAAAGGATTAAATTGTAATCAAAAAGGTTCTGATTTGTTATTTATTAGACTTGATAGGAATAGAGATGGTAAAGTTGGTTATGAAGATATTTTAAATGAAATGACTCCTAATAATAAAAAGTAATTTTATTTAATTATTATTAATATTATTTTTTTTTTATAAAACATTTTTCACTGAATGAGTAAATTAATTCTTTTAATATTTAACAATAATAATAATTATAATATAAAATAAACAATATTAATTTAACTCAATAATATAAATATGATCATATAGCTTTTTTAAGTATAAATTTATTAATTTTATCAAAATCTTTTATCAAATCATCTTTATTATATTTATGATTTATATTATTTAATTTATATGAATCATATATATAATTTTTCCAATCTAAACTATTATTATCTAAATTTTCATTACTATTATTCATACATTCATTTAACTCATCATTAAATAAAAATTTATCATCTATAAAATACTCATTTTTAAAATAATTTGTTATTTTCATTAATTTACAAGCTTTTTCATTTATTTTTCTTATAAAATTAGGTAATATTACAGCAGAACTATTATTACAATCTTTATTTGCAAAATCAAATCTAGATTTTTCTGAAAAATTAAATATATCATTTATAAATTTAGGTGTAGAATTTGTATTTGAATTTATATTATTTTCACTTGATATACTACTTCTAATACTTGAAGTTAAACATAAACTATTTGCATTTGTTGAAATAGAGGATTCTAATTCATTAAATTTAATAGGATTTAATTTATGTCTTTCTATTATTGAAATTTCTTTTTTTTCATTAATATCTTTTTTTTCATTTTCTTTTTCATTTTTTTTTTCTTTTTCCATAATAAAATTGCTTTTATTATTTCTTATTCTTTCTTTTAAACTAGGATCATTTTCAATAACAATTTTACTTTTATATATTAAATCAGGAGTAGGAAACATAGTTTTAATATTTTTCTCTTTAAAAGTCATTAATTTTTTTTTAACTAAAGGATTAAAAATATCTCCTAATTCCATAGCTAATAATTGTTGTTTATAAAAAAGAACTTTATTATAATTTAATTCATTTCTTTTAATAATTTCATTTTCTTTTGCTTTTCTATGTAAATAAACACAATCTTTATTATTACATTGAATATGTTTCAAATAAAATTGACAATATTTAGTTGTTCCAAAACTTGCTCTAATTAAATGACCATCAACAATTGTATCATCAAGTGAAAGAATTGCAATTGAAGCTTCACTTGGTTTACTATAAGTTATATATGCACTAAAACTTGGTCCATATTTTGAATTTTGATGATAGGCTTTTTTTTTATTTATTACAATTTTTAAAATTTTTCCATATTGACCTAAATATTCAAATTTAATTAATGTATTTCTATCTGCTATTGATTCACTTAATCCTATTATATATACTAAGTTCTCTGTTATTATTCTGTAATTTTCTTCAAGTTCTGAAGGTGATGAGGAGATATTTTTTTTATTATATTTTTTCTTTTCTTGAGAATATCTTACTACTCTTGACATACTGTTGTGTGTTTATATTATTTTTTTGAATTATTTTTTAATTGTTTAATAAAATTAAATTTAAAATTGTTTTAATTTTAATTTAAAAATAATTTGTTTTTGTCATTTTTTAATTTGAATTTAATCTTTTAATTAAATATAATCAAATCTTTATTTTATTTCTTTTTATTTGTTATTATAAGAAAAATAACTTAAAGAATGATAATATATATGAATATTTATAAAAATATCTTTAATTATTTAATAACCTTATAATAAATAATAGAAACAAATTTATAAATATATAATTGGAATATATATCTAACTCAATATTTAAAAAATTAAAAATTTCAAACTTAAAATAATTTATTTTGTTCCGAATTATATTAATTAAATAAACAAAAACAAATAAAAAAAATTACTAAAGCTAAAAGATAAACAAAAAAACTAAAATAAAAACCCCTATAAAAAGAACTCAAATAAAAAAAAAAATTCAAAAAAAAAAATAAACTAAAAACCCTATCTTCTCCATTTATAAAAACTTCCACTTCTCCTTCTATCTCTACTCCAACTTCTACTTCTAGAATACCTTCTATAACTTCTACTCCTACTTCTACTCCTATATCTATTTCTACTTCTACTCCTACTTCTACTCCTATATCTCCTCTTATAATAATCTCTCCTATCAAATCTCCTTCTCTCATTTCTAGGACCTAAATAAACTCCAGGAGTTGGTTTATAAGGTCTACTTCTTTTACTAATTTCAATTTTAATAATATTCCCTCTAAATTCACTATTATCAAATTTTTCTATAATTTCTTTTGCAATTTTATTACTTTCAAAAGTAATAAAACAAAAACCTCTTGAATCATTTGATAAAGGTTCCCTTATTATTTTTATTTCTTCAATTTTACCATATGTTTCAAATTTTTCTTTTAATTCTTCATCATTTATATCTCTTGGTAAATTTGATATGTATAATACATTTCCTGGATTCTCTGCTGAGTTCTCACGAGATGTTTTTTTATGGTATCTTATTCGTTGATGATAATGCCTGTCTTGAGAATAATGGGTTGAATATTTACCCTCTTTATTTTGAGAATGAGAACGACTATTGTTTGGGTCTTTTGAATAGGATAATGTTCGAGAATGAGATGTTGAATTTGGAGGATTTGGATTTTGAGATATGGAAGTTTTTTGCTCTGTTTGATTTGGTTTTTCTGAGGGAATTGTATTTGAATTTTGTTCCATTTTTTAATATTATTTTATTGGTTTTTATTTTTTCTATATTTTATTATTTAATGCTTTAATATTTCAACATTTTTAAATATTATGAAAAGAAATGAGGGGAAAGAACCTTTTTTATTAAGATTAAAACTTGCAAATTATAATGTTATATATCAAACATTCAATAAGTATTCTATATCTATTAATAAGGAAATATTAATGGCAGTTATTCAAGTATTTCAAATTATTTCTTTAACTATTAATTCTCCTGTAATAAATTTAATTTAATTTATATAGTTAAAACCTTCTTGGAAAGGAGGAAAATTTTACAATAATATTAGTTCTTTTTTACAATATTTTAGACTTTTACATTATCTTGATAATAATCATGATTTTTTTCTTTTGTGTGTTCTGATTTGTTTTTTAGTTATATTTATAAATTTTTTTCTTTATTTTTTTCTTATTATTTGTTCTATAACGGGTCAAAAAATTGAAAAAAAAGTTGTTGTAATGGCAATTATGAGAGAATTAATTAATTTAATAAGAACTATTTTGTTAATTCCTTTTATAGGTAAATAATTTTTTTATTTGTTTTAGAAATTTTCTTTACTATTATAATCTGTGATAATGAAAATTATTTTGAAAGTAAATTTTCATGTTGGTCAACTGATCATTTAATTTATATAATCCTATCAATTATTTCATTTATTTTTATAATGTATCTTTCACATATTTTTATATCATTCTCATTTTCCAAAAAAGATAAAATGGAACAATTTGTTTCAAAAGCATTTATAATAAATGGTTCATTACAATTTTTATATATAAGAGCATTTACAATAATATTATTAGAAATTCAATGTAAAAAAGATGTTTTAATGGTTGTTGTTGTTTATATGTTTTTATCATCAATGTATATTACATATTGTTATCAATTAGAATCAAAATATCAAAAAGATAATAATATTATGTCAAATGTTTTTTATTATTTAAATTTAATTTATTTTTGGGATAGTGCTTGTTTATTTGTTGGAAAATTAGTTTCAAAAACAAGTTTTGATGGAATGTTAGATATATTTTTTATTGGAATTGGATTAATTCTTATTCTTGCTATCACATCTCCTAAAAGAAGAATGACTTCTGCAAATGTTGTTATTGAAAATGATATTGATGTTTATAATCAAATTAGATTAATGATTGAAGCTATTGAACAAAGGTCAACAAAAAGAGAGAATTTATTTGATATTTTTGCTTATTTATCTGAGAAATTACAAAGTCAAAATTTAGAAAATGATGAAATAATATTAAAAAAAAAAATAGATTCTTTTAAAAATAAGTCACATATAAATGATAAAGAATTTGAATATTATTTATTTCAACAAGTTGATATTTTATTTCGTGATGCATTAAATTTTTTTAGAGATAGTGTAATATTAAAAGTAACATATGCATTATTTCAAATAGATAAATTAGGGAGATATAATAAAGGTTATATTAACTTAATAAGTGTATCTCAAATGAAAAATCTTTCATTTTCTCAAGATTTCTTAGTTTATAGAATAAAAAGAAGATTAGAAGAAAAAGGAATAGAAGATGGAGTAGATAAATCAAATATATCATTTAGATATCAATGTAATCAATTAATATCAATGATATCAAAAATATCAACAATTTATTCATATTTTTGGAATTTATTATTAACATCATCAGATTTAGAAGATATAACAAAATTAAGTGAATATGGAGTAGAAATAAATGAAATGATGGATAAAATTGATGATAAATTTAAATCTCTTCAAGCATCAGATTATAATAATAAAAAAACTATTAAATTATATGGAATTTATATAAGAGATATTTTAAATGATCAAGAAAAAGCTTCTATATATTTAAATTCAGATCAAAATGAATCTGAAATTTCTTTTCAATCTAAAACTTTAGATTTAAATTCTTTAACTCCTTCTGCTGAATTTCAATTTATGGTTATTTCTGGTAAAGAAGAAAATTTTGGAGTTATTAGTAGAATTTCTTTAGGTTTTTGTCATATTTTAGGTTATTCTGATCAAGAATTAATTGGTCAAAATTTAGATTATTTATTACCTGATTGTATACATAAAGCACATTTAGAAATGTTAAAAAAGAAAATAGTAGTATCAAAAATTGGAGAAAGTCAACAGAAAAATTTAAAAGCTCATTTTGCTTTATTAAAAACTAGTTCAAAATGTCTTCTTCCAGTTAATTTAGAAGTTGGAATTATATTAGATGAAGATTATAATCCTATTATTTTTTCTAAAATAAATTATGATGCTGAACAATTTAATTTTTTTTCACCTGGAGTATATTTTTTTTTAACAAATCATAAATTAATAATAGAATCATTTTCATCAAATTCATTAGATTATTTAGGTTTAAATAATCAAGTAATAAATGGTAATAATGATATAACTCCATTTATTAAAGATTTTAATGAAGATGTTTTAACAAAATTAATAAATTCAAAATATTCAGAAAAATTAAAAGTAAAATTAAAAATATTAAGACAAAAATATTCTAAAGAAAATGTTATAACATGGAAAAATAATAAAAAATATAGAATGATTGCAGAAGAAATAATAATTGAATCAATTTCATGTGGTTTTATTTTTAGAATTGAAAATTCTGATATGAAAGATTCAACAATTTTTTCTTCTACTCAAAGATTTAGTATAGTTGGTCAAATTGGAGGAACAAAAAGAAATTCAATAACATCATTAAAAGAAATAGAAAAAAGAAAAGATTTTCCTCAAATTGGAAGAAATTTTGTTCCTAATAATGTAGATGAAATAAATTTTGATTTAAATGATAAAGTATTTTTATTTCAAAATAAAACTTTAAAAGGTGAAAAAATTCAATCAATTGGAGATTATTTTAATGATAGATTTTTTCAACCTCAATTTCAACAAAATGATAATTTATCTAATAATTCATTAAATGAAGAAAGTGAAGAAAAAGAAAGTGATGAATATGATGAAGAAGATGAAGAAGAAGAAAGTGAAGAAAAAGATAATAAAATAATTAATAAGAAATCATTTATAAATGAAGATAATGATGTTATGGATTATTATAAAGTTAAAACTGGAAATATTAAATTTTCTGTTTTTAATTATAATCAAAATATTGCTGTTGAGGTTAAAGGTTTTTCTAAAGAAAGTAAAGTTGAACAAGTTATTAAAGGAGAAAAAGAAAAATCTAAACCACAAAATTCTAAAGATAATAGTAGTAAATCTATTAGTTTTCAAGTTGGAACTAATTTAAATAAACAGGATACTGAAAAAAAAATTACATTAACTGAAAGGAATAATGAGTTAATTCAAAAAATGGTTGCTCCTAAAATTATTAATAAATCAATTTTAATTTTTGTTGTTATTTACTTAATTATACTAGTTTCGATTTTGATTATTTCAATTTTATTTTTTATGAATTTATATTCTTCAAGGAATAATATTCTAAAAGTTCATACAGTAATTAATTACTTATCTAATATTTATAGAGATATTTTAAATACTAATTTTTTTGTTGTTGAAATAATATTATTATTAAATGAAAAATATACAAATTTATACCAAGATAAAGATTCATATTTTGAATATTGTAAAAATACAATATTAGAATTATATGAATCTTCAATTAAAGAAATTGAATATTTTTGTTATAGTGATATAGAAATTTCAGCAAAAACAAGAGATTATGTTGAAAATTACACAATAATTATAAAAAATTATCAAACATCTACTAAAGGTTTAACATATACTTCATTAGAAATGAAAATAACTGATGCTTTAAATGAATATGATTATTCATTATTTGATTTTGGAAATACTAATAAAAGTAATTTAAATCCTCAAAATGTAAATTTATATTTTGTAGTATTTAATGTTGATAATTTAATAGAAGGAATTGAAGAAGTTTTTGATTCATATTATAATGAAATTGTTTATCAAATAAAGGAAGAAAAAAAGATAATTTATATATATTTAATTGTTTTTATTTTTCTTGAAATGATTGCTACTTATTTTGGAGCAAAGGTAAGTCTTTATTTAATAATGGAAAAAGAAAAATATTTAAAATACTTTTTTAAAATAGGCGATGATCCTATTAGAAATATTTTAGTTAGATGTGAAAAATTTATTAAATTAAATAGAGAAACACCAACAAATATGATAGCAGAACCTGAAATTAATTTAGAAAGTGATAATGAAAGTATTCCAAGTGAAGCTTCATCATTAATTCAATCTGAGGAAGAAATAAAAAAGAAATTTAAAAAAAAGAAAAAACAATTTAAAAAGAAAACAACAATGGAGAATTTTGGAGATTTAAAATTAAATTTATTTTTAACTGTATTATTTTATTTTCTAGAGTTAATATTATGTATATTTATTACAATATATATTATAATTAATTTAACAAAAGTACCATATTTTGATGCAGTAGAATATTTAACAATTAAATATGAAAGAATACCAGTTGTAATATTAAATAATTTAAGATTATTTTTATTATTTTATCCAGTGTTACTTTCAGATGTTGAATTAGCAGCAAGAAAAGATAATGTAAGATCAGAAATAATAAATTCATATTATAATATTTCTAAAACATATAATAGATTATATGGAAATATTTCTGGATATGATTTAAATAAAGAAATTAAAGATAAATATAATTATGTTGAAATACATTCTTTATGTAATTATATTGAAGCATTTTTTCAAAATTATTCTTTAAATTGTTCATTTTTTTCTAGTAATATTACAAATCAAGGTTTAGCTCTTGTATATTCTTATTTAATGAATAATGTTTATTATTTATTTAATGCAATAGAAATTAAAATTTATGATATTATTGAAAAAAATTATACATATAATGAATTATATTATGGTACTGAAAAATATAATAATTCTGGTCCAGAAGATGAAAATCCTTTTTATTTATTTAATAATGTAATTTTTAAAAATTTTACAGTTACTGTAGTTTATTTAATTAGGCCAATTATTACTGATTTAAGAGAATCAGTTAATGCTGGGATTAAAAAATTATTTTCTAATTTAAAAAATAATGTAGTTGTTGTAAATATAATTGTATTTGTTTTCCTTACTTTATTTTACCTTTGTTATATTACACCATTTGCAATTAGAAAGAATTTAGAATTAAATAAAACAAGAAAGATGTTAGGAATTATTCCTAAAGATATTTTCTTTAATATATTAAATAATGAAAAAATGGGAGAAAAAGAAAAACCCAATTAGTTTTATATTATAATTTTTATATTTATATACTAATTATAAATATACCTTTTAACTTTATAAAATTTTATAATTACCTTATTAATTTTTCATATGATAAAATATAATAATTCAAGTATTTTTTTTAATCAATTTAAAAGCTTTTTTATATATAATAGCAATATTATTAAATCTATCTTTATTGATTTCATTCAAATTATCCTGAATTGTATCAAAATTATTTTCAATAGAACTTTTATTTAATGAATACTTCTTTATCAAATTAAACACATATGTTTTTATTTTAAAAGTAATATCTTTTTTTAAAAGTAAAATCAATAAAATAAATTTACGATCATATTTATAATTATTATTATTAATAATATAATTATATGGAAAATTTTCAATTTCCATTTCAAAATTTGAATCAATTGTTTCATTTTTAAAATTTTGTTTTTCTTTTTTTTTTTCAGTATTAGAATATAGGACTGAACTCCCATTAATACTTGAAAAACTAATATTATTATTTTCACATGATGAATCAACTTCTTGAATTGGATTTGTTTTTAATATAAAAAAACTATTTGTATTCCTTTTTTTGTATTTTTGATTATTTATTTTAATTTGATTTATAGAAAATGGACTTTTAGATTTATGTTCTTTTATATTGCTATTACTTCTTTTATATTTTTGAATAATTGTTAAATTTCTTTCTTTATTCTTATTATTAAAAGAAAATGAATTAATAACACATGATTTTCTTTGAGTTTTTTTCATTGAATTTATTATATTTTGATATGATTCAAGTATTAATGGTTTTTTTTTTTTATTTATATTATTGATTTTTAATTTTTTATTTACCATCTTTGAATATAAAATCCTAACTTTTGTCTTAACATTATTTTTGGATATTTGTTTATTTTTATCTACATTTAATGATTTCCTTTTTATATGAATTGGCTTTTTATTTCCTTTTTTTTCTTCATTATCATTAAAAAAATCATTCATTAATTCTGAAAAACAATTCTTAAAATCAAATTTATCATTTTCAATCATTGTAATTTTTTTTTGTGAATTATTCTTATTAATTTTATTCTTTTTTATACTTTTCTTATTTTTCAAAATTATTGAAAGTAAATATCTTTTTATATGAAATATTAATTTTTCAAATTTTTGTATTAACTCATTAACTTGACTCATCATTTGTCTAAATAAAAAACCCCTTATATTTTTTTGTATTTTAACAATATTTTTTATTTTATAATTATATTTTTTCATTATAAAATTTTGTTTATATATAAAACTATATTCAATTCTTCTTAAACAAACTGCATCTCTTTCAATCTTTGAAAACTCTTTTTTTTCCTTTTCACTTTTATATTTTTTTTTTATCATATGTGGAATTGGAGTTAAATTTTCATAAGTATTTAATTTATTAAAATAATCAACAACATTCATTTTTTTCATAGTAGCATTATTAACTAATAATTTAATAGAATCTTTATTTTCAATAAGATAATTAGTAAAATTAAATTTATATTTATAATATAAATTATCAATAAAACTTTTAGAAATATTTGATCCTTGAAAATATGTTGATTTACTTGAAGTTTCTGCATTTGAATCAATAATATCCATTTATTTATTTAAAAATTAATATTATTTAAAATAAATAAAATAAATGGGAACTTGTGCGACTGTCTGTTCTAATCCAAATAAAAAACAGGCAGAAGTAAATATCGAATCACTTCAAAATGATAAAATGAAAATTAAAATAACAACTCATAGATATTCACAACAACCAAATTTTTCAAAAATAATATTCCTTCAAACAAGAATAAAAAGATTTTTAAAAAAAAAAAAAAATCGTGGTATATTAAAAAAAGATCAAGATATGAATACAAAAAATATAAATGTAAACATAAATTTAAACGTAAATATGGACAGACCTACAAACGAAAATACTAGAATGGGAACAAAAGATAATTCAAAACAAATAAATAATAGTATATTAAAAGATTCAAATAATCAACTAAAAAAAAATAACAATAACCAATCAAACGAAAATTCAAAAAGTATGAATCAAGATTCATCAATAGTTATTCCAACAGTAAAAGCTGAATTAAAAGAAAGTTTAATTTTTTCCCATGATCCATTTATAAAAGGTAAAAAGAGTCAAAGAAATATAAACGACCCAAAAGATCCTCGTGATGGACCATTTGATGATAAAAGAAGAAAATACTCAAAAATATTTGAAGATGAATCATCATATGAAGGTGAATGGAAAAATGGTAAAAGAGATGGATTAGGTATTTTATGTTGGAAAGATGTATCTAAATTTATAGGTGAATTTATAGAAGATAAAGTTTTAGGTTTTGGTAAATTAATACATGAAGATGGTGATATTTATACTGGATATTGGAATGATTTTCAAGCTCAAGGTATTGGTTATTATAAAACTAAAAAAGAAGCTTCTTATGAAGGTTATTGGAAAAATGATAAACAAAATGGTTTTGGTATTGAAAAATGGCCTCGTGGAAGTAATTATTTAGGAGAGTATATTGATGGGAATAAAGAAGGTTATGGAATATTAAATTTTGAAGGTAATGGTGGTTATGAAGGTCAATTTCAAGGGGGGAGTATTAGTGGAATTGGTACTTTTTTTTTTAAAGATAATAGGAAATATGAAGGAGAATGGAAAAATAATAAAATGCATGGATATGGGATTATTACTTGGCCTGATGGAAAATTTTATGAAGGTGAATTTTATGAAGATAAAAAAGAAGGTTTTGGAGTTTTTTATTCTCATAGGAAAATTTATATGGGGTTGTGGAAAAATTCTTTGTTGGAAGGTGATACTATTATTATTGAAAATGGAAGGATGAAAAAACAGTTTTGGGAAAATGGGAGAGTTAGTAAAAATTTACCTTTGGATACACCTATTTTTTTCGAGAAATTTGTTGATGAGATTATTAAATATAAAGCTAGTTTTGGAAGTCCTATGAAAAATCTTCATTAATATATTATATTATTGATTTTATATATATTATTATATATAATTGTTATTTTTTTTTTGTTTTTTTTCTTAGTTTTTTTTATTATGATTAATTAAATTAAATTATTGGATTATTTAATTTTTGTATTTGTAGTATTAAAAAATAAATTATTTTAATTATTTATTAATTATTTATATAATCGTAAAAGAGGTGTTTTTGATCTTATTGATATAAGTGAATTTGATTTAATTATTGTTTTAATTTTATTTTTCCCAAGTACATTATCATGAATATATGAAAATATATATAATGATTTTTCTATATTAGGTAGACTTTGATTTATTTTATTAAAAATTATATTATTTAATCCCTTATTTTTAATTTGATTAATAGATTTAATATTTTTATATTCATAATTTAAATCTTCTAAACATTTTTCAATTAATATTTTTAAATTAAAATCATTTCTATTGATTTGAGAATGAATAAAAACAATATCATTATAATGTTTTTTTAATTTTTTATTTTCATTAATTAAATAATTTATAATATCATTTAATTCTATTTTTGAAGTAATTTGAGAATTATTTTTAATATTTTCATTTTTATTTTTATATGTCAAAGAAGTACTTGCACTTGCACTTTTAATTATAATTTTTTTTTTCATATTCATTAATTTTTTTTCATAAATATCTTTCATTAATGAACAATTCATATTATCATCAGATATAACATTAAAATTACTACCAAAAATTTTATCACATTTTTCTTTTAATATACCATATTGTTCAGTTAAATTATCTTTAATTTTTATCAACGCATTATTTTCACTTTTAATTAAATCTCTTTGTATTTTTAATTTTTCTCTTTTCTTGACACATTTTTCCATAATATCATTTATATTAGCAAAATCATTTTTAATTTCTGATAATTCTTTTGTTTTCTCTCTCATTTTTATAAATATTTTTTCTTGAATATTTATTTGATCCATTAATTTATTACTTTGGTCTTTTTCCTTTTTATCAAACCATTCAATTGCTTTATTTTCAATTTCTTTATTTATTTTACTTAATTCATTACTTTTCATTCTTTGATATTTTTCTATTAATTCATTTGTATTTTTATATATTTCAATTATTTTTGGATTAATTAATTCAGAGTTTAAATACATTTTTGAAAGTAAAAGTGCAATATATGATATTAATTCATTTTCAGACTTTTGAGTATGATAATAAAATTTTTCAGTTTTATCTAAACAATCTATTATTTGTTTATGTACTTCTAATTTTTTATGTTTTAATTCCTTTTTCTTTTCTAATAATGACATTTTTTCATTATGAATTGCTAAATCTGCTTGTATTTTTTTATTTCTTAATAAATTTTGTTGGATTTTATATTGTTCTTTATCATATATTATTTTCTTTTTCATTTATTTTTTTTCATCTTTTAATTAAATAAGCATTTAAAACAAAAATTATTATCTATCATAAAAATAAAAAAAAATATCTAAAAATATAAATATATTAAAAAAAGAATATTAATATAAAAGAAAACAAAGCCAAAAAACAAAAAAAAAAAAATTAAATTTTTCCAAAAAACATTAAATAAAATAAAAAATTAAAAGCTAAAAAAATCCAATCCTAATTAAGCAGTAGGATGATCAGCTTGCCATTTACTAATAAACTGGTCAAATTTATCAACATCAGCTTTTAATTCTCCATTAGGATCATAAGTTAAGAAATAATGAGAAGCAATATTAGCACAATAAGATTTAGCATCACTTAAAGGAATAGATGGATTTTCTTGAAGATGACTAATAATTTTTCCATAAGCATCTTCTACTTCATCTAAATAAGGAATTCTTTTTTTTAAGATTTCTATATCAATTCCTCCTACATTAATTGCATCTACTTCTTTTGTTGGATCGTCACAATGAGCTTCAATTTGTTGTTTTTC
>Ga0310695_10008254_pt1 | contig 16202 bp, 10 predicted proteins | sample RumenRJG_04DNA_FD_203882 | JGI IMG/M metagenome (GOLD analysis project Ga0310695, IMG submission 203882) | Bovine rumen microbial communities from Lethbridge, Alberta, Canada - RJG_04 (v2) (version 2) | ecosystem: Host-associated > Mammals > Digestive system > Stomach > Rumen | place: Canada...
AGGAACGTGAAGCTGATCTTCACGTGGGATCCCCTTGAGAAGGTGGCCACGAGGCCGCTGATGGTGGAGAAGCCCGGCAAGTACAAGATGCACGTCACGCACGACGGGAACAAGAACGTCTCGGAGCTCGTGTTCTTCTCCGGCGGTAGCGGCATCGCGGCGCACTACGAGTACGCGCCGTTCGGCGCGTTGACGGCATCGACGCGCAGTACCTCCGTGACCGCCTACGACCTCCGCACGTACAATCCCTTCCGCTTCTCCTCGGAGTACGCCGACGACACCCTCGGCCTAGTGTACTACAACTACCGCCACTACAACCCGCTGGACGGCAGATGGACAAGCAGGGATCCTATTGCCGTCAGGTGGCATTTATCGTCAGGAGGGGTGTATTCTTTCTTGCTGAACAGAGGTGGTTCGATAGACGTGCTTGGTCTTTATTATTATGTTGTAGAGCGTGAATCTTATGGTCGAACTATAAATACAGTCATTGTCGAACCGAAATGTGTGAAAGACATGCGTAGCGGGTGTTGGACATTGAAGCAAGGAGAATTTAATCCGACAATCATAGTTGATGAATTTGGAAGATATACATTGACAAATTCGGAGGGGAGATGTTTTGTTGCTGTTTGCAAACGATTAGAGTCTGGCAAGCGAGCGACCCGTCAACATGAGGAGAAGCATGTAAAAATTGTCAAGGATGCTGTTGCAGGCTCAAACTCTAGGTATGGGTTGCCAAAGCGCTTTAGTTCAGAAATAAGTTGTGACGGTTATTATGAGACTATATCAGAAGGTTGGGAGAAGCCCGTAGTTAAGGCCAAGGAAGATCAGCAACGTCACACGGGCAAGGCACCTTCTTCAACCGACACTACATTTCAGGAAGAATATGATGCCGGCCAGTGTAAAATCGCGGAGGTACCCTGTGCCCACTAGGATGACAACGAGAATCTTTCTTGGCCTTGTGGCATTTCTCTTCCAAGGTTGTGCATCCATACCGCAAGAAGACGCTTGTTGGAACAACATTCAACGGCAGAAGATAATCCTTCAAGATGCCTCGTTGCAAGACCTTGGTGTTTTCGGAATGAACGTACTCAGGCTTAGGGCGACAAATACGTCTTGCGGCAACGTGTATGTCTCTAGGTGTTTCGCATCCTTGACGGTATATGAACAGCCAGAGTCCGAATGTAAAAAAGGATTTGCGCGCAAACAAACGTTTTGTTGCTTTGCACACGACGATAAGGACTATGTTCTTCTGCGTCCTGGTGCTGACACATACGTGAGTGGGATAATCGATGAAAGTCTGGCTGGATGTTTGCGGATATGTCAGGACTGTCTTGTCGTTGTGATGACAAAGTCAGAAGAAGGAATGGAGGAACCGTTGATGAGCAGAGTGACTTCAATTCGCTTGTCTCGTCCGCGCATCTGGTCAACAGCCTCAATCAGGGAGTCGCGAGGGGAATGTTCCTCACTGGGCACTGTCGGCGAAGCGGCCACAATGGCGCATGGATGCAGAGTGGGCGATTCCAAGATTCCTAGGCTGTTCAATGGCGGCGGAAGACAAAGGAGATGATTGATGGGACGATGGGGAATACCATTCGTGACCACGCAGATAACGATGCTGCTGGGAATGGCGAACGTCGAGGAGTCGGTGAGCGGACCACACTGGCAGCGCTTCTTCGACCTCTACTTCCCCGCGATGGCGAGCTACGCGGAACGGTTCGTCGGCGAGACGGACGCGGAGGACGTGGCCCAGTGCGCGCTGACGAGGCTCGTGAACGCCATCAGGCGCGGCAAGTACGAGAGACGGCCCGGAGCCAAGTTCAGATCATACCTCAAGAAGCTCATAAGAAGGGAGGTCGCGCACTGGCGCCGCCACGAGAGGTCCCGCTCGCTCGGCCAGAGATTTGAGATGGACATCGAGAAGCTGCCGGCGTTTCGTCCGGACGCCGCCGCGGAGTTTGACGCCCAATGGCGCGCCGCCGCAGGCGATGCCGCCCGGCGGCATGTGCTCGACGAGACGGCCCTGCCGCCCATGATGCGCCGCGCGTACGTGGAGTACGCCGTGGAGGGAAGGCCCGCAGGCGAGGTGGCCCGCGAGCTCGGAGTGAGGCGCGGCTACGTGCTGCAGGCGAAGTGCCGCATCGACGCGCGCATCAGGAAGGTGGAGGCGATGTATGAAGAATGAGGCAGGAGTTCCCCGCATGAATGGTGAATTGAGCGAGGGCGACATGCTGGGTGGATACCGCGTGACGCGTCCGCTGGGCAGGGGCGGAATGGGGCGCGTGTACGAGGCGGAGCACGTGAAGCTTGGCGTGAGGCGCGCGCTAAAGGTGTTCTCGCCCGACGCGCGCCACGCGGACGAGCTGAAGGCACGCTTCCTCGCGGAGGGACGCACCCTCGCGAACATGTGCCATCCCAGGGTGGTGGCGGTGCACGAGCTCGCGGAGGACGAATCCACAGGCGCCCTCTGCCTCGCGATGGACCTCGTGCTCTCGCCCGACGGCACGCCGAAGTCGCTAGAGGACATGCGCAGGGAGGGCGTTGACGAGGAGCAGGCCGCGGCGTGGTTCGCCGACATCTGCGAGGGCCTCGACTACATCCACTCTCAGGGCGTGGCGCATGGCGACGTGAAGCTCGAGAACATGATGGTGGGTCCCGACGGGCGCGTGGTGATCACCGACTTCGGCATCGCGGGCGTGTTCGGCGACGAGCTGCGGAGCCGGGTGTTCGCCGACAATCTCGACGACTGGCAGAAGGCGCGGCTCCTTGGCTCGATGTGCTACCTCTCCCCCGAGCGGCTTATGGGCGGCGGGCCTGCGAGCGTTGAGGCCGACGCCTGGGCGCTCGGCGTTCTGATGTACCGGCTGATCGCGGGATTCTGGTTCAACCACGAGTCGCCGGCGAAGGACTTCGCGCTCCTCGAAGAATACGACTACCCCTGGTCAAAGGCGATGGCGCGCCTATGCGCGGTGGATCAGTCGCGGCGCCTCGTGGGCGGCAGGCTGCTGCCGGTCGCCGAGGCGGTGCGCAAAGGTCCCGCGCGCAGACGCTGGAGGATCCGCGCCGCGTGCGCGGCGCTTCTGATCGCGGTGTGCGCGGCCGCGGCGACGTCCATATGGCCGCGCGCGGGAGGCCCGCAGGACGCGTCCGCGGCGCGTCTCAATCCCGGGGCGCCGTCGTGGGATAGCTTTCGCCACTGGATGGACGATTCCTTCCGCACCGTGCTGCTCGCGCCGTTCCGCACGATGGACGCCGAGGCGAGGGACGCGCTCGCGAAGTTCGCCGAGCGCCATGCCGCCTACTACTGCTACGACGTCGCGTGGCCGAAGGAGAAGCTGGAGAGGATGGATGCGCTTGTGGCGGCGGAGATGCCGCACATGGGCGAGCCGGGAAGGGCGTCGTCGCCGCAGCTTCTCGCGCTCGCGGGCGAGGTTCACCGCCAGAAGAAGATGTGGTCCATGGGCGGCGGCGAGTTCCCGCACGACCTCGACCGCATCGCGGAGCTCGCGAAGCGGTTTGCCGCGGAGGTCTCTGACGGGCTATACGAACGGGGATGGGCATTCGAGCTGATCGAGGCCGCTGTGCCGTTCCGCGACATGGCGGGGCGGCGCATCGGCGCGAAGGACGCCCGCTTCCTCGCTTCGCTAGACCCGTGGCTCGGAAAGATGGTCCGCGCCTCGGAGTGCGCGGCCATGGCTTCGTGCATGAGCCGCGCGAAGGCCTGGCCCCGGGCTGCGGCCGAGCACGACGAGAACTGCGCCGCGGCGGCGAGACTCTTTGCCGAGGCGTACGCGCTCGAGCCCGCGCGCTACCGCGCGGCGGAGCGTCTGATCGCGCTTTCGCACGGCGACCTCGACGCGGGGCGCCAGTGCCTGGAGAGATGCCAGGAGCGCTGCTTCGACGACCTTCGCGCCTGGTGCGCGTACGCGCGGAACCTCGCGCTCGATGATCCTTCGCGCGGGCTTCTCGCTCGCTTTCTCGACGAGGCCCTCGAGACGGACCGCTACGACACGTGGGCGCCCGCGTTCTACGTGATCGGACGCTGGACGATTCTCGCGCGGTACGGAAAGGACGGACGCATGATTGACGCCGACGAACGCGGATGGGCGTATGAGGATCCGGAGGTGCGCCGGAGGACGCTCGATGCGGTGCGCCGGTTCAAGGACTGCGAGGCGATGCGTGGTGCGCCCGAGATGCGCCGCCGCGTGACGTGCGCGATCTTCGCCGCAGCGGCGCTCGCATGCGGCGACGAGGACCTGGCCGCGGAACTTGTGCGGCGCCTCCCGGCGAACGAGTTCAACGCGATAGTCGGCGAGACAGTACAAATAGGCTCCGTTACCTATCGCCGCCTGAAGGGCTGCCTCGCCCACAAAGACGGCTGAAACGCACAGACACTTCGAAACCTCGAAAACAGAAAACAGAAACCAGAAACCAGAAACCAGAAACTAGAAACTAGAAACTAGAAACTAGAAACTCTTCGCGCTTGTCTCAGCTGCTGGAAAATGCTACAATTCTCTCGTTTAAGGGAAAGGACGAAAAAACGCATCGCCTGTAACTTCCACAACGAGCCCGCAGGGCGCATGAAATCCAAGTTAGAAAAATTTTTGAAATTTTTTAACGACCGCTTGGAATTTTCTGCGCCGAGAAGGCTTTTATAGGGTTGAAGAGGACCTTAGGCCCAATGCGCAAAACCGCGCCGCAGCCGAGGTTCCGGCAAAGACGAAAGGAAGGCATGAGAGGATATGATCTGCGGAAGCGCAACAGAGAAGATGAGGACTTCCGACTTCAGACGTCGGACGTCAGCTGGACTGCGCGGGCACTGCATGCGGCGGTCGCGCAGCGCGCGTGTCGCTAGAAGTCTGAAGTCCGAAGTCGGAAGTCATCATCTCGTCATTGCGCAGGGCCTGTCCCCGGTGAGACTGTTTTTAACGCAGAGCCGCAGAGGCGCGGAGGCCGCAGAGTTGTGTGTTAGAATATATGGGGGGCCTGTCCCCGTGGAGACCTACGACGCGAAGTCGCGCCGCGTGAAGAAGGTGACGCCAAATGCCACGACCACATTCTTCTACGACGACTGGAACCTCGTGGAGGAGCGAATCGTCTACGCAGACAATACTACATCTACGAAAACACGCGGGGACTGTCCCCGAGGAACCATCTGGGGACAGTCCCCGTGGAATCGGAAACCGGGAACTAGAAACTAGGAACCAGAAACCACGAAACCATCAAACCTTCACACACTCGCACTTTCGCCTTGTCTCGGGCGCATGGAAATGCTAAGATGCACTTGGAATTTTTTTGCGCCCATTTGGCTTTATAGTGGTTGAAGGGGATACCAGACCCGTGACGCAGAAGTCGCGTCCCGGCCATGGTTCCCGCAACAGCGAAAGGAAGACAAAAGGGATCATGTCACGCGAAAATGCGACAGAGAAGACTTCCGACTTCAGACGCCGGACGTCGGCAGTATCGGGCGGGCGCTGCATGCGGCGGCCGCGCGGACGGCGCGTTGTTGCCTCGCGAGGTCTGGAGTTGGAAGTCACGATTCGGGGAAGCGGCACTCTTGCCGCTTCTGAATTGGCGCGTCATTGTGAAGCGACAAGAGTGTCGCTTCCCCGAGAAGGGCGAGCTGCGGCTGACGGGACATACGGGACAACCGGGACCTCCGGGACTTTGAATCAGCCGCCCGGCATTTGCCCGGCATGGCGACCGTCTCATCGAGGCGGCCCTACCAGCGAAGCGCCCAGCCTTTGACCTTCAACCAGAAACCCGAAACCAGAAACACGAAACCAGAAACCCGAAACCAGAAACTCGAAACCCCGAAACTTCCATCGCGCCAATCTTGCAATCGAAGGGGGTAGTTTGATATAATCGCAGGCCTTAACCGAAAGATAGAAATCGTTAACGCAAGGAGACAAGAGATGTCCATGTGCAAGATCAGCCGCCGGGCGATGCTCGGAATGGCGATTGGAACGCTGCTCGTGACGGCGGGGTGCGCGCTGTTCCCGCCTTCAAGTCCAGAGGGAGGTTCGCCAGAGGCGTGGGAGGCGATCGCATCGGGCGCGCCCGTGCGCGCCGCCGTGTACGTGGGCCCTGGCGCGCGCGGCGTGGGACAGTTCCGCTGGATGCAGATCATGGACCAGTCTCCCGACGTGGTGGCGACGTATGTGGACGGCGCGGCCATACGCGGCGGCGCGCTCCGCTTCGCCGACGTGGTGGTTATGCCGGGCGGCAAGAGCAACATCGAGGCCGACGAGCTCGGCGAGGCCGGCCAGCGCGAGCTGCGCCGCTTCATCGAGCAGGGTGGCGCCTACGTGGGCACCTGCGCCGGCGCGTTCCTCATGATGCACGGCGACCCCAAGCCCGGCAAGGACGGCAAGCCGCCCAAGGAGAAGATCCTCGGAATTGCGCCCTACAAGCACCGCAGCGGCGGCTGGGGCGGCGAGGCGATGCTGCAGGTGGAGTACACCGAAGAGGCCGCAAAACTGTTCGGCATCGCAGTCAAGAAGGGGAAGGGACTTGAGCGCATGGAGCGCTTCAACGGCGGCCCGGTGATGGATCCGATCACTAACGCCGTTCCTGGCGCCGACTTCAAGGTGATGGCGCGTTTCAAGAGCAATCTCCACTCCTACTCCTCCAAGCCCAACATGCCATCGATGGGAGGCGGCGCGAGCTCCGTGGCGGGCACCTTCGGCAAGGGACGCGTGTGGCTCTTCGCGGGACACCCCGAATACTATCCGCAGACCTGGCCCTCCGTGAAGGCTGCGTTCAAGTTCCTTACGGGACGCGACATCAAGATCGACGCGCCGCAGCGTAAGAGAGACCAGCTCGCCGTGGGCTGGTGGTGCAAGCCTGGTCCCGGCCCGATTACCGCCGAGCTCGCGCGCGAACTCGTGCGCAGCGACGACTTCGACGTTGTGCCGTACTCCAACGACGAGATTCTGCGCACCGACCTGCGCCATGTGGACGCGCTCGTCGTTCCCGACGCCGCCGACACGAACGTGGTGGCCAAGCTCGCGGGCGGCGCGATGATGGCGAAGTTCACGGCGTTCATGGAACGCGGCGGACGCGTGGTCACATGGGGCCGCGTGGCCTCCGCGTTCAAGCCCCACGCGAACCTCGTGGTGGTCCGCAGGCCCGGCAACGTGGCGCGCAAGCTGCTTGAGCTGAAGTCGGCGCCTCTTCCTCCGCCGCGCAAGGCGCCCCCGCCCAAGAACGCCAACGCCGTGCGCGCCGCGTTCTATGCAGGACCCGGCGCGAGCGGATGCGCCGCGGTGCGCTGGATCAAGATGCTCTCACTCTCGCCCGACTGCGACTTCACGGTGGTGAACGCCGAGGACGTGCGCAACGGAGCGCTCAAGGACGTGGGCCTGTACATCGCGCCCGGCGGCATGAGCAGCACGCAGGCGCAGACGCTCAAGCCCGAGGGATGCTCCAACCTCGTGGAGTATGTGCGCGCGGGTGGCGGCTACTTCGGCACGTGTGCGGGATGCTACCTCGCGATGTCGCTTGGCGACAGCAAGAAGACGTCCGGCCGCCTCGGCATGATGCCCTACAAGGCGCAGCTGAGTCCGTACCGCGGCGGATGCGACAATCTCACCATCAAGTTCACGGACAATGCCGACATGTTCGGCCTCAAGCCCAACTCCAAGCGCGAAGTGCGCTACCACGGCGGCCCGGTTCCCGTTCCCTGCGAGGCGATCCCAGGCGCCGACATCCGCGTGGTGGCCACATTCGCCTGCGACGGCGTGTACTCGTTCAACACGAACACCACACCTGTGATGGCCGGATATCCCGCCGTGCTCGCCGGCACGTTCGGCAAGGGACGCATCGCCTGCACATCGCCGCATCCTGAAAGCTTCACCCACACGCAGGACATCATCCGCGGCGGCCTCAAGTACGTCACGGGGCGCGAGTTCAAGTCCGAATACCCACAGCGCACGCGCGGCAACCTCTCGGTGGGCTTCCTAAGCGGCAGCCTGCGCAAGGACTCCGCGATTCTCGTCTCTCAGCTCTACCGCGAGGCCTCTCTCGACATTCGCGCCGTGGCGGGCGAGACGATCAACTACGGCGAGCTCGAGCACTGCGACGCGCTCGTGCTGCCCCACCCGTCTAAAGGCAAGTTCTCGCGGCTCGTCTGCGACTTCGCGAAGAAGGGCGGAATCATCTTCGCGTTTGGAAGCGTGGAGGAGATGGATGCCATTCCAGCGGATCTTCCCAACGTCGTGAGATGCGCCGACGGCGAGGCCGTGCGCAAGGTGCTCGTGGAGTGCGCGAAGGAGGGGAAGTAGCCCATGGCAAATCCGTTTCTGCCCGTAGCCGATTTCCCCGACTTCCCTAAGATGACGCCTGAGGCGGCGGACGAGGCGCTGCCGCGTCTTCTGGCCGAGGCGAAGACGCGTGTTGACGCCTTGGAGAAGAGCGCGCCCGCAACGTGGGAAGGCCTTGTCCTCGCGCTTGCCGACGCGCAGCGTCCGCTCTGGCGCGCCTGGAGGTGCATAACGCATCTCCTGAGCGTATGCAACAGCGAGGGCTGGCGCAAGGTGCAGAAGAAGTACCAGGGCGACCTTGTGGCCTTCGAGCTGCGAGTGGGGCAGTCGCGGCGGTTCTACGACCGCTTCAAGGAACTGAAGGGTAAGCTCGAGGCCGAGGCGAAGAAGGCGCCGAGCGCGCAGCTCGCGTGCCGCATCCGCATCCTCGAGAAGAACATGAGCAGTGCCGAGCTTGCGGGCGTGGCTCTGGAAGGGGTTAAGCAGAAGCGCTTCAACGAGATCCAGGAGGAGAGCGAGAAGCTTGAGGCGGACTACCGCGACCATGTGCTCGACGCGACGAAGGCGTTCTCAGTGCTGCTCACCACGAAGGTGGAGACGGAAGGGCTGCCTGAGTCGCTGAAGAAGGTGCTGGCGGGTGACGGGGATCCGGCGAAGGGACCGTGGAAGGCGTCGATCGAGGACGCGGTGTACTTCCCGTTCATGAAGCATTCGAAGAACCGTCCCGTGCGAGAGGCGCTGTGCAGGGCGAGGTGCACGCGCGCGAGCGAGGGCGCGCTCGACAACACTCCCATCGTGGCGAAGCTGCTGGCGCTGAGGCAGGAGCTGGCGGAGCTGCTGGGGTACAAGAGCTACGCGGAAGTCTCGCTCGCGGAGAAGTCCGCGCCGTCTGTGGCGGCTGTGGAGTCTCTCATCGCGAAGCTCGCCGACGCGTCGCGTCCGTTCGCCGTGAAGGAGGATGCCGCGCTCGACAAGTTCGCGCAGGGCGCGGGCTGGACCGGCAGGATCGAGCCGTGGGACCGCGCCTACTGGAACGAGCGCCAGCGCGAGAAGCTGTACTCGTATTCCGAGGAGGAGCTTTCGAAGTACTTCGATCTGCCCGTCGTGCTGGACGGCCTCTTCAGGCTCGCCACGCGCCTCTTCGGCATCACCGTGGAGCCTGCTGACGGCGAGGTGCCGGTGTGGCATCCCGACGTGCGCTTCTACCGCGTGCGCGGCGAGAAGGGCGATGTGATCGCGCACTTCTACTTTGATCCCTACTCGCGTCCCGCAACGAAGCGCGGCGGCGCGTGGGCGCACAGCTTCCGCTCGCGCATGCGCCTGGCGGACGGTTCGGTGCAGCTGCCGCTCGCGCTCGTGTGCTGCAACCAGGCGGTGCCCGACAAGTCCGGACGCGCCCTCATGCGCTTTTCGGAAGTGGAGACTCTCTTCCATGAGTTCGGCCACGCCCTGCAGCACATGCTCACAACGGTTGACGACGAGGCCGCATCCGGTTTCGGCATGATCGAGTGGGACGCTGTGGAGATCGCCTCGCAGTTCATGGAGAATTGGTGCTACGACGAGGCTACGGTCAAGTCGTTTGCGCGCCATGTCGATACGAAGGAGCCGATTCCCGGCTCGCTGCTTGCGCGCGTGCGCGCCGCCAAGAACTACCGCGCCGCCAATGCGTCCCTTGGCCAGCTCGCGTACGCGAAGGTGGACATGGAGCTGCACGTGAAGCCGCCGGCCGATCCCAACGCGCTGAAGAACAAGGTCTTCGCCGAGCTCATTCCCGGCCGCACGATTCCCGAGGACAGGATGCTCAACTCGTTCAGCCACATCTTCGCCGGCGGGTACGCGGCGGGGTACTACGGCTACAAGTGGAGCGAAGTGATGAGCGCTGACGTCTTCGGCGCGTTTGAGGAGGCCGGTCTTGGCGACGAGGCCGCGGTGCGCCGCCTTGGCCGCCGCTACCGCGACACGTTCCTCGCCCTTGGCGGCAGCGTGGATCCGATGGAGGTGTTCCGCCGCTTCCGCGGCCGCGCCCCCGAGGTGAACGCGCTCCTCCGCCAGAGCGGGCTGGTGTAGTCCGAGGTTTCGAGTTTCTGGTTTCTGGTTTCTGGTTTCGAGTTTCTGGTTTCTGGTTTCGAGTTTCTGGTTTCTGGTTTCGAGTTTCTGGTTTCTGGTTTCGAGGTTAATCAACTTTAAACTTCGAACTCTGGACTCTGAACTTCGAACTCTGAACTTTGAACTTCGAACTTTAAACTTCGAACCACTTGACATACCTACCCGAAGGTATGTATAATATGCGGCTGTTTCAAAGACGCAATAGGACCAAGGAACGTACAAGATGGCAAGAAGGGCGAAGCAGGACGCTGAAAAGACGCGCACGCGCATACTCGCGAGCGCGCTCGCGCTTTTTGCCAAGAAGGGCTACGAGCACACCACGTTCACCGACGTCGCGGCGCGCCTGAAGATGACGAAGGGGGCGGTGTACTGGCACTTCGAGTCGAAGCAGGCGCTTCTGCTGGCGCTTGTGGACGAGATGCTCGCGAAGTTCCACCGGCAGATATCGGAGCTTCTGCCGCCTGGCGAGACTTCCTTCGAGGGGCTGTCGTTCCCCGTGGTGGCGGACATGATGGTGCGCAACGCGCTGCGGATACTCGAAGACCCAAAGGGCACCGCGTTCTTCCTGCTCATACACGAGCAGATCAAGTGGGCCGACGCCTCGATGACAGACGTGCGCAACGACCTCATGCGCAATCCGCGGTTCGGCCCGTGGGCCGCGTTCAAGACGGCCGTGGCGAACGACGTGCGCGCGGGGCGTGCGCGTCCGGACGTGGATCCCGTTCAGGTGGCGAGCGTGTGCATGGCGATATGGGACGGCCTTGTGCACTCGCGCATCGCCAATCTGCTGCAGTGCGACTTCAAGGAAACTCTGTGCAAGTCGTACTCGGCCGTGTGGAAGTCGATCGCCGTTGCGCCGGGCGCATCGCCGGCAGGGCAAAGCCCAGGAGGTGCGAGTGACTGATCCTCGTGCCATGCTCGGCCTTTTCCCCGCGACGAGTCCGTATGCGTTGACTGTGACGCAGGCCAACGTGTTCGAGGCGATGCGCCCCCGCTTCCTCGACACGTTCGGCGGCGCCGGCTTCTACCGCTTCGAGATCGACCTCGACTCCGACGGCGTGGTTCTCGCTCACGAGATAGGGCATGCGAGTGGATGGGCTGACATTTTTTCTTCTGGTTCAGATCAGTTATCTCCACTTTTACGGCGCGAGATGTTGCCATGCGACTGGAACAACGGCACGGGTGGACGTTTCTACGAGTATCTTTTCAACCAGTGGAATCTGGTCGACCGGTTGCTGATGTATGGGACGAGGACTGGCGCGCAATGCGATATCCCGCTTGGAATGGTAGAAGGCCTGACAAGTAGAAAAGAATATGGTTTTGTGAACGTGGGCTGCAGCCAGGGCTTCATGACGCGGTCTCCGCGTAGTCGTTGACAACAAGAGGAGGTTGACATGATGAGAAACGGGAAAATAGGGATTTTCACCTCGCTGGCGCTTGCACTGTGGGTTGCCCATGTGTTCTGCGATGAGCAGCCATGGGATCAGAAAAGGCTGGAGTGGCTGCTTTACTACAACTGCACTCCGGAAGACTACGACCCGGACGATCTGCCCGACGTTCCGCTTCGGTACCGCGATGCGTTGGGCGAACGCGTGTTTCGCACGTTCATGGAGCGGAGTGGATGGACGACCAATCAGGTGGTGGAAGGTCTTATATGCGCTTTTACTAACAATATCACGAACGAGGCATGGTCCAGCGAAAAACGCAGATGCATTGCGGGGCGTGCAGTATGGAAACTAGGCGAGATCAATCTTCCGGCAGTCACGAACTTCTTCTACGAGTTCAATAGGGGAGACGTTGCCAGAGGAAAAACGGCCACCTTCGCCTCTATGTTCAAGTACACGAACCTTGAACCTGAAATCATGAGCTACATGCGCACTTTGTGCGTACAGACGAACATCTACGATCATGTGGCTGATCGTGTAATGCACAATATGTTCGAGACGCTCAAGACAATGCCGGACGCGATGAAGCCCGCCGCCACGAACCGGGTTGCGAGGTACATGTACTTCGCGATCCACCACGTGACCGACAGCCAGGGATGGCAGGACCGCGAACTGGCCACGTTCATCCCCGCGTACTCGAACAGCGTCCAGCGGCTCGACCTCATGCGATACGTCTCCACGTCCGCCACGAATTCATGGGAGAGGGCCAACGCCTCGAATGTCGTTGAGCGCCTTTCGTCCATGCCGTCCAACCAGCTGAACAACGTCGAGTGGATTGCGGAATGAGTTGCAGGATCTATTGCGGGGAGCGGCAAATGTCAAAGAACAAAACACTGTCGGCAGCTAAGAGCGCGAAGTAAGAGAGCATGCCGGGCGGCAGGAGAGAAGACGTCATTTCAAAAAACAGACAAGAAAACAAAAAGGAGAAAACCCATGGAAGAGAAGAACGAAAGCGGAAGCAAGGGCGGCACCGTCGGCGCCGTGATCGGCACGGTCGTGCTGGCGGCCGCATGCGGCACCGGCGGGTGGATCGCGTGCGAGATGTGGGCCAAGGCGCACTCGGGGGCCGGGCGGCAGGCGGCGCAGCAGCAGACCGTGGCCACGGTGAGCGTCAGGGCCGTGGAGGAGCGGGAGTACAATCTGCCGGAGAAGTTCGTGGCGCACGCCGAGGCGATGCAGGAGGTCGACCTGCTGCCACAGGTTGACGGCTACATCAAGGAGATCCGGTTCAAGGAGGGCGACATCGTCAAGGCCGGCGCCGTTCTCTACGTGCTGGACGACGAGCGCTACCGCGCCGTCATGAACCAGCGCAAGGCGGACCTCGAGGCCGCCGAGGCCGAGGCCCGCCGCGCCGAGCGCTACTGGGAGCGCATGCAGAAGGCCGACTCCCGCGGCATTACGCAGCTCGAGCGCGACAACGCCGAGGCCGGCGCCGACAAGGCCAAGGCCGCCGTCCTGCAGGCGAAGGCCAACCTCGTCGTCGCCGAGTACGACCTCAAGAAGGCGCAGGTGATCGCGCCCATCAGCGGCCAGATCGGAAAGACGAGCGCCCACGTGGGCGACTACGTGGCGCCGTCGAAGGGAGCCCTCGCGCGCATCGTGCAGATCGACCCCATCCGCGTCTCGTTCCCGCTCACCGACCGCGCGTACGTGGGCTGGCGCGCGGCGCTCAAGAAGGGCAAGGCCCCGGACTACCGCATGCGCCTCGTGCTGCCGGACGGCAGCATGTACGCCGGCGAGGGCAAGTGGGACTTCGACGACAACGAGATGAGCCGCGACACCGCAACCATCATCATGCGCCTCTCCTTCCCCAATCCGGACCGCATGCTGATCCCCAACAGCTACGTCACGCTGCTCACCGACTACAAGACCCCTCCGAAGATGCCATGCATCCCCCAGCAGGCTGTGTTCGACATAACGGGCGGCAGCCAGGCCGTGTGGGTGCTCAAGGACGACGGCACGGTGGAGCAGCGCGTCGTGGAGGTGCGCGAGATGCACGACGGCTGGTGCCCTGTGGTCAAGGGCCTTGAAAAAGGAGAGAAAGTCGTCGTGTCCGGCACCGGGAAGCTCGCGCCCGGCATGAAGGTGAAGGAGGTCGATCCCACAATGAACGAAGACCTCGACCCCAACTACAAGCCAAAAGTGCAGGAGTAGGTTTCCGATGAAACTTGGAATAAGACAGTCGATCGACCAGATCAAGACGTTCTCGCGCATATTTGTGGAGCGTCCAAGGTTCGCCATGGTCATCTCCATCGTGCTCACGATGGCGGGGGCGATGGCGATCTTCAAGCTGCCCGTCTCTCAGTACCCGCGCCTCACGCCGCCCTCCATCTCGGTGTCGTACAGCTACCCCGGAGCGAACGCGAAGGAGGTGCTGAACACCGTCGCGATGCCGCTTGAGGACGAGGTGAACGGCGTGGACGACATGCTCTACATGGTCGGCAACTGCTCCGATACGGGCGACTACCAGCTGCAGGTGTCGTTCGAGGTCGAATCCGACCGCGACATGGACATGGTGAAGGTGCAGAACCGCGTGTCGCAGGCCGAGGCGAAGCTCCCCACCGAGGTGAAGCAGCTCGGCGGCCGCATCCGCGCGCAGGCGGAGGACGCCCTCGGCTTCATCTGCCTGCGCTCGCCGAAGGGCACGATGTCGCGCCTGCAGATCAGCGACTACATCTACGGCAACATCCAGCCCGTGCTGCTGCGCATCCCCGGCGTGGGCGAGGCCACCGTGCACGGCCCGAAGCTCTCGATGCGCGTGTGGATGGACCCCGACCGCATGGCCGCGCAGGGGCTCAACACGGAGGAGGTGATCGCCGCCGTCACCAAGCAGAACGTCCAGGCGTCCGTCGGCTCCGTAGGCTCGTCCCCGATATCGGAGCACGGCGCGAAGGTGTTCACCATCACCGCCAAGGGCCGTCTCATGTCGCCCAAGGAGTTCAACGAGATCGTGATCCGCCGCGACGCGAACGGCGGCATTGTGCGCCTGAAGGACATCGCCCGCACCGAGATCGGCGAGCAGAACTACATGTTCACGTGCCAGTTCAACGGCGGCAACGCCGTCCCCATCGCCCTCAACCAGAAGCCGGGCGCGAACGCGATCGCCACGATGGACCAGATCTACGAGGAAATGGAAAAGCTCGCCGCGTCGTTCCCCGAGGACCTGGAGTGGTCCGTCCCCTACGACGCCACCGACTACGTGCGCATGTGCATCAAGGAAATCATCGAGACGCTGCTCATCACCTTCGGCCTCGTGGTGCTCGTGTGCTACCTGTTCCTGCAGGACTGGCGCGCGACCCTCATCCCCGTGCTGACGATTCCCGTGTCGCTCTGCTCCACGTTCATCCTCATGGCCGTCCTGGGCTACACCATCAACATCCTCACGCTCTTCGGCCTCGTGCTCGCGATCGGCGTGGTGGTGGACGACTGCATTGTGGTCGTCGAGCGCGTGCAGTTCCTCATCGAGACGCGCGGGCTCAACGCGAAGGAGGCGACGATCCAGGCGATGAGCGACGTGACGGGCGCCGTGATCGCGACGACGCTCGTGCTGCTGGGCATCTTCGTGCCGGTCGGCTTCATGAGCGGCATCACTGGGCGCATCTACCAGCAGTTCTCCGTGACGCTCTCCGCCGCGGTGTGCTTCTCCACGCTGTGCGCGCTCACCCTCGCGCCCGCGCTCTGCTCGCTCGTGCTGCGCGAGTCGCGCCCCTACAAGCACGGCCCGCTCGCGTGGTTCAACTGGCTGATCGAGCGCTTCAAGGGCTTCTTCGTGACGGCCGCGAAGTGGCTCGCGAGCCGCATCTTCCTCGCCGGCGTGCTGTTGCTGCTCACGGTGCTGCTCACCGTCTCGATGTTCACGAAGACGCAGACCGCCTTCCTCCCCGACGAGGACCAGCGCGTGGTGTTCGCCTCGATGGAGATGCCCGAGGGCACCGCGCGCGACCGCAGCCGCGACGCCGCCCTGCGCGCCGTGGACCTTCTGCGCACGCTGCCGGAGGTCTCGAGCGTCCTCTCCATCACCGGCTGGGGCATGATCGGCGGGTGCGGCGAGAACCAGACCACGCTCATCATCGACCTCAAGCCCTGGGCGGAGCGTCCCCTCCCCGACCAGCACGCGTCCGCGATGGTCGGCCGCATCCAGCAGCTGCTCGCCGCGGTGCCGGAGCCCAAGTGGCAGGTGTTCATGCCGCCGGCGATCCCCGGCCTCGGCATGGCGAACGGCATTTCCGTTCACATCCAGGACAAGACCACGGCAGACCCCGTGAAGATGGACGCGGTGAAGGACAAGCTCCTCGCGAAGCTCAACGCGAACCCGAACGTGCTGATGGCGTTCTCCGGCTACAACGCGGTGACGCCGCACCTCAAGTTCAACCTCGACCGCGTGAAGACC
>Ga0310695_10008255_pt1 | contig 16200 bp, 8 predicted proteins | sample RumenRJG_04DNA_FD_203882 | JGI IMG/M metagenome (GOLD analysis project Ga0310695, IMG submission 203882) | Bovine rumen microbial communities from Lethbridge, Alberta, Canada - RJG_04 (v2) (version 2) | ecosystem: Host-associated > Mammals > Digestive system > Stomach > Rumen | place: Canada...
TAGAGCCAAACTTCAGCGCTCGTCCATTCCAACATTGGGTTATACGAATACTGTCCTTTCTGTTTTTTCCCATAGTTCTCGTACTCGTATTCGGCACGAGTGGCGCTTTCGTGGCCACGGACGCCTACAAAATCCATGCCTGTATAGTTTCGTTTGCCGAGTACCTCACGGATTTTGAGCGTCTGAGGGACAGACTTGTGAACAGTGCAGCACCATCTAAGAACACGCGACGGCGGACCAAATAACCGCCATGACTCCTCTGGTGCAAAGCTGGACTTTGCACGGTAAAACGCGATGCCATACTCCTTGCATCTCGCCTCCACAGCATCAACGGCCTTGTAGGTGTCGGGAAACTCCATCCCCGTGTCCCCGAACACGACCATAAATGCGGTGCGCGGCAATGCACGACGGACAAGTTCAAGAAGTGTAACCGAGTCTTTGCCTCCCGAAAACGCAACATGGAAACAGTCAAGTTTCTTCTCGTATTTGCGATAGATGTCATATATCTTCTTGACGGTGAGCGTTTCTAGCGCCTCGATGCGAAGACGATTCTTTGCGAGCATCGCTTCGATATTCACGGGGGTGAGAGTGGTTCCCTCTGGAAGTATCTCTTTACCGTTTTCGTCCTTCAGAAGTTCGATCTCCGGCTTCTCATAAAGCGAGCCGCCGTTCGTCTTGGCTACCTTCTGACCGCGATACCAATAGAAGTTCGACTCAGACCAGAGATATGGAGCCACACATCCGTTGTCATATTTCCAAAGCTCGCCAAACCCAAGAAGGTCGAGCTCCGCTGCCCATACCGGACGGGGCTCCTTTGAGAACTCCGAAAGCGAATCCGCAAGCAACAGGCCTCCAGTTTCCGGGTCATGTGAATATGCGTACATCAGCGTTTCTCCAATTCTTTCATTCTAGAGACTACCGCCCCGACGGTTTTGGTCGAACGACGCAGAACACATTGCGTCGCAACGAGAAAGTCTCCAACTTCTTCCGTCTCCGCCGCGACACCACAGCGCAGAGCGATTGCTGCAAAAGCATCTTCAGCACAGGGTAAGTCGGCACTACGCGGAACAACTGCACCAGATACGTCTCTTGCTGGAACAGACGGCGACACAAGACGAAATCTTACACTCAGGCGCCTCAGAAAGGCTTCAAGAAGATATTCGTTCCAACTGAATCCTGGCACCGCTGGAAAGTCTGACAAATTGGCGAATGCACCAAATGGTCTAGGGTATCCTTCGCACACATCTGCAATAGAATCGTCTATAGCTGCAACATCAAACGAAATCAAACCTTTCGCAATAAAGCGATCTCTATCAATGCGCACCATTTCCTCATGTGCGGTTTTTAACGCCAACCAAGGCGCGATATTATATTCCTTTGCGACACTCTCGATTTGATCAAGAGACACTTCTGATCGGTCATTCAGGAAAGCATGGAGCGGGATTTGCCCATCTATACTTGCCCCCTTGGCACATACAATCTGTCCGTGGGCGTCGAAGTCGTCCGATAGGAAGCGCTGAAAGAACACGCGGCGAAGCGCATTATCCGTCAGACGCTGGTCATTCATCGCGGCACTGTCGTCTAGCCGTAATTGAGAAAGAGAAAAGAAACCATCTGATGCTATCGCGATTTCGCAATATGACCGTCCGCGAGACACTTCTGAGTCGTCAAAGTCAATTCGCGCCAGTATGGCATACCTATCTTGATCAATCCTGATGAGATTTGGATGACCCTTGTACAGGTTGCGAATAAAGGCAACATCTACATAAGGGAATCGTTTTGAAACATCCGTCATATCTATAACTGCACCATCTTGAGGCATGAACACGGAATCAAACCTGTCAGCAAGTCTCACCTCGCTCTTGGGCGCAAATACTTCCCCGGAAATCTCATACGTATCTAATGCTTCGCGCATCATCGCTTCACGAAGCATTTCGGCTGATACAATTCCAATTTTCATAAGTTCCGCAGCATGGAGTTCCATAACACGCGAAAATTGAAATACAGAGCTGCCATTTCCGACAAGTCGTTCAATCAGGTCCCTCCAATCTCCATCTTTCAATGATGGACGAGGGAATACCTTGCCATCGTGGACAACACCTACTTTCGGGAGTACTGTATCGAAGGCAAAATCCCCAGGTAAATCCTCGCCAAAATGCTGACGATATAACTTACGGATCTTATTGCGGTCAATAATTGAACCGGGTCTGATTCCGTTTGCGAACTCCGTTTCCAACAATTCGGCAATCTGGCTTTCACAGTAATGAGATGGCACATTTGCTCTTGCTACGGCTTGCTGCAAAGGCTTCTTCTCCCAACGCGAAAGAAGCCGCCTTGCCTTATCCCAATGGCGTTCATACCATTGCGAGTTCACGAAGACACACCGCCCACGTCGTACTGCGGGATCACCCCAGCTGTTATTGCCACGGCCATCTGGTCCAATCATGGGCGAAAACGCGAAAAGAGGACAGGCTGAAAGCGTCGTTCCTAACTGTTCCTTCGTGCCTTCAACGGTGAGAAGCTTGTCAAAGTCGGCATCGGGAATCCTGTCTTCTGCGAGTGCCGCATAGATTTGTTGCTTGACATACACTCCGATTTTTGGGGGATTGGATATTTTTGAGAAATTGGGATTGTCCTCTGCCGCGACTGCAGATGGCGATTTACTATTTTGACCATTCGGCCGTTGCCCCAGTTTTGTGTATGTGATTGAAACATTTTCAAGTCCAACGCCAAATAGTCTACACATCCAACGCGTTTGCTGTACGAATTCACGCGCGGAACAATTCTTTTCATACCATATATTCGACTCTGGGACATAAGCTCCGCGACGCATCCCCTTTTCGGACATCGCCATATTTGGCACTTCGCCCATGGAAACCAATTTCTTAATCTGGCCTGGCAATATCGATTCCAAGGCAACGCAAATCTTCGCAGGAAGATTTACCCATTTCCGATCAAGGGGATATTCGCGACCTTTGAAGAACAGCGAGATAGGATCTGAGCCAGTCACAGCATCAACATTATCAAACTTATATGAAAAATTGCGCACGGTACCGCTGTTCTCATTAATTTGACATATTGATTTCCCTACCCTGTTTTCTTTTTCACAGACTTCTTGATGACGATTCTCAATCCAAATAGCCTCGCCTGCCGATTTATGGACATATTGCCTATTAGATCGCTCCCCTTCCATATTGCGGCGAGTCTCACGGTCGGCAACCGTCAAAACCATTGATGTTGGAGATACGCCAGATTTAACAAACAACGTGCGAATAAACCTTAAAATTTCAATGGCGGAACAATTGGTTTCAAAAAACAGACCAGACGGCGCGTGAAAATACGGCCTCCTCATTCCAAATCCGCTTAGCGAAACTTCACTTTCTCGCATCGTTCCTGCAACACTTAAAAGGCTCTTGCCATCCTTCCTCCACAAAACTTCTGCTGCAAAAGGAAACAAGTCTCTCCACTGTCTTAAATCATGTTCTTTACCTTCGACACATACGCTTAGAGGAACCCGGCCGGTTGCATAAGAAAATTTATCACTGTCCTCCAAGTTGATGATACCACTCCCATTTGACCCATCATGACGCATCCCCCGTTCCGCATTCTCCTCCACGCGCTCCGCTACGACACCACTTCCATCCAATTGCTCTGGACCGTTGGATGTATTCCCCGACCGCTCGACAATAGCCTTCGGATTTTCATCAATGGAATCATTTGCCCCATCCTGCAACTCGCTTTTCGCAGACGCATCGGAACAACTATTTTGTGGTGTTACGGTCTCATCCAAATCAAAATATGAAATCAACGCATCTTCTTTGGGCCATCTCATCCAGTCGAGAACCAATGAAGCCCTTAACAACGGTGTCTTGCCCATTCCATCTAAATTTACGTAAACATTGCTCGCTATTTTAACGGGATGATCCATTCTCCTGCAATTAAACCCAAGCCAACTATTTGACCGAGCAGATATCACACGCCTGAATTGCGAATACCTGTAGAGAAGCATCGCCTTGCAAACAGTAAGCAATACGTCATTTGCATCCTTGACCGGGAAAGTTTTGTTCTTGACACGCAAACTCCTGTACTTCACCCTCTGCGGAACGACCTTGCTTGCTTCCGATACGGAGCAGACGCAAACATCCCTGTCGTCATCCTTCACGACAGCCTCCGCTGCGGCTCTGTAGATGGCGTCCAAGTCGATCCCACGGGTAAAGCTGGCGCCAAACGTGCCAATCCTTCGCCCAAAGGACATCGCTTTATCGTCTCTGCCTATCGCTTTTATTTATCAACCCTCACATCCGCACCTGTTTTAAAAGAGCGAGCCGTCAGGCGCAGATGTAAGAAGCGGCGCACTCTCAAATTTCAATCTCGTGGACGGCGCCGGTAAGTGCCTATGCAGAAAAAGAAATAGAGAGTGCGCCGCGTGGATTACCCACGCGACGCACCATCGTATCTCGCTTCTGCATTGGAAAGTTACCGGCTTTACCACGAAGCTACTATACGCTGTTGCGTAGCGTACTGCGGGCGTCGGATGCGTTTCCGCAGCTCCCCGGGTTGGCGGCGGTCGCGGGGCGACACGCCCTACCGTTCCGGGGTTGTGGCCTTGCCGATTGGCGGACGGCGATGGAACGCCGTCCCTACCGGCTTCGGCCCGGTGGCGGGGTTGTTGCAGGGCTGCCCCGCCGATGAAAAAATCATTCGTCGCTTTCGCGATATAGCCGCTGCGCCTGCCGCCTGCGGCTGGATTCACATCATCATTGAACTTAGAGTATTATAGCACACACTCCACAACCATGCAAGGGGGTGTCGGCCGCTTCCACGGCCAACGCATTAAAAGCCGATTCTTCCCCTTTGGGGCCCCTGAATCGTTTTTGATGCGTTGGCCGTAATAAAAACGCCCTTTTTATGGTATAATACCCGAAACAAGAAATGAACAGAATTCTCATAGAAGAGAGCGAAATATCGGACGGCGTCGCCGTTTTCGGAGGAGCGCGGGCCGAGCATGTCGCGAAAATCCTGAAATGCGGCCCGGGCGATGTCGTGAAAACAGGCGTCGTCAACGGAAAATCCGGCACGAGCGAAATAATCTCCGTCGAAGAAAACGGCGGAGAATTCCGCGTGACGGCCAGGACGGACCACCGCGAAGAGAGCCTCGGATCGTGGATCGACATCATCCTTGCGCCTCCGCGCCCGCGCGCCCTCAAACGGCTTCTTCCGCAGCTCGCAGCCATGGGAGCCGGCAGGATCGTCCTCGCCGGAGCGGAGAAAACCGAAAAAGATTTCTGGGGGGCGACGCTCCTCAAAGAAGAAAACTGGCGGCCGCTTCTCGTAGACGGGCTCATGCAGGCCGGGACGACCGCGCTTCCCGAGATCGAAACGCGCAGGAGCCTCGCACGCTTCGTCGCCGACGGATCGCTCGACGCGATGTTCCCTTCGTCTCTGAGAATCGTGGCTCATCCCGACGCCGCGGCGTCGGCGTCGGCGGCGGCGCGGCGAGGCGTGGCGAGGCCGCTTCTCGCCATCGGCCCCGAAGGAGGCTGGACGGACCGCGAAGTGGAAATGCTCGAAAACAACGGTTTCGGACGCTACTCTCTCGGGCCTCGCATATTGAAAACGGAAACCGCCGCGATCGCCCTTCTCGCGGTACTCGAAAAAGAACTTCGGCAATGACAGATTTCAGCAAGCTTCTCAATCCAGAACAGTTCGCAGCCGCAACCGCCCAGGGCGGCCCCATCCTCGTCCTCGCCGCCGCCGGCACCGGAAAGACGCGCACTCTCGTGCACCGGGTGGCGTATCTTGTCGAGAACGGCGTCGCGCCCGAGTCGATACTTCTTCTCACTTTCACGAACAAGGCCGCGAAGGAAATGCTCGAACGCGCCGAAAAGCTCGTAGGCCCGGACGCCGGCCGCATCTGGGGCGGCACGTTCCATTCAATCTGCGCGAGATTCCTGCGCATCTGGGGCGAAGACATCGGCGTGGCGAGAGACTACAGGATCCTCGACGACGAAGACCAGAAAAAACTCCTCGGGGAGATTATAAAAAAGAACGTCGCATCGCCGAAGGACTTCCCGAAAAAAGAAATCGTGGCGAAGATGATATCGGAGGCGCTCAACGCCCGGGAAGATATCGAAACGGTGGCTTCGCGCTGGCAGACGAAGGCCGCGGGGTTCACGCCGGAGGAAATCGTGCGCGTGGCCGCGAAATACGACGAGCGCAAGAAGGAACTCTCGGCCATGGACTTCGACGATCTCCTCGTCAACGCATTGCGGCTGCTCAAAGAATCTGAACGCGTCCGGGGAATCGTGCAGAGAAAATTCAGCCACGTGCTCGTCGACGAATACCAGGACACCAACTCCCTCCAGGCCGAGTTCAGCGACATCGCCGCAGGCGGAAGCGGCAACATCATGGCGGTGGGCGACGATTTCCAGTGCATCTACACGTGGCGCGGCGCACAGATCGAAAACATCATCGAGTTCCCCGACAGATGGCGCGGCTGCAGGATAATAAAACTCGAGCGCAACTACAGAAGCGTGCCGCAGGTGCTTGAAGTGGCCAACAGCGTGATGCGCGACGTCCCGAACAGATTCGAAAAGCATCTCAAAGCGATCCGGCAGGGCGGCGTCCTGCCGAGGCTCTACACCGCGCGCGACTCCCGCTCCCAGGCGAAAGAGATAGTCTCGATTCTCGCCGAGATGAGACGGCGCGGATACGCGTGGCGCGACATGGCCGTCCTCTACCGCAGCCACTTCCATTCCATCGACATCGAAAAAGCCGTTATCTCCGCGGCCGTGCCGTACCGCCTTACGAGCGGAACGAGCTTCTACGAGCTCCAGCACGTGAAAGACGTTCTCGCCTATCTGCGTCTCGTGGCGGATCCCGAAGACGAGCTTTCTTTCATGCGTTTCATCTCGCTCTTCCCGGGCGTCGGCCCCGCCGGCGCAGCCAAGGCGTGGGCCAAGCTCTCGCGCAGGTTCGATCCGCTCGACCCCGCATCCCGCGAAGCGTTCGGCGCGGCTCTCGGCGCAAAGGCGAAGCCGGTGTGGAAAGCAGTCGAAAGCGCGATGGCCGCCGCGAAGACGAGAATCGCAAACGGAGATGCCGCCATGATCGTGCTCGATTTCTGCACGGCATTCTACGAAGACTATCTCCGGCGCGAATGGGACGACAAAGAGGCCGACGACAGGCTCGACGACGTAAAGGAGCTCGCCAACGACATTTCGGCAAACGGGACCGACCTGAAGGAATATCTCGCCGACATCGCGCTCCTGACGAATCTCGACCTGAAAAAAACAGGCCCCTCGTCCGATTCCGTCACGCTTTCGACCGTGCACCAGGCAAAGGGCATGGAATGGCCCGTCGTGATAATTCCGTGGCTTTCCGAAGGTATGTTCCCGAGCCCGAAAGCCGTGGAAGACGGGCGCCTCGACGAAGAGCGGCGCCTCTTCTACGTGGCCGTGACGCGCGCGAAAGACGCGCTCTCCATGATTTCGCCGGAAATGCGCCATATGCCCGACGGCGGCGAGTTCCCGGTGCGCAAATCCGTCTTCGCGAGAGAAATCCCGCCGGAGCTCGTCGAGCCGAGACGTGCGGCATTCGTTCCTTCGTTCGACGGCGGCGCGTTCAGACGGGGCGGCGGATATCAGCAGCAATACGGCTACGGGCCGGGGGGCTATTCCCGCGGAGGATACGGCGGCGGATTCTCCCGCGGCGGCGGCGCGCCGACGTGGAAAACGACATGGCGCAGATGAAAGAGGCCGCGCGATGAAAACCGGGAAAACGCTCATCCGAGGCGGAACGGTCGTAGACGGCACGGGGAAGGCCGCGTTCCGCGGCGACGTGCTTCTGGAAGGCGAAAAGATATCGGCAGTGGCCGAAGGCGGTTTCCAAGAATGCGTCTCCGGCGATGTGCGATCGATAGACGCATCCGGCATGATCGTATCGCCGGGATTCATAGATTCGCACTCGCACAGCGATGCGTATCTCATCATCGAGCCCGATGCTCCGTCGAAGATATCGCAGGGAATCACGACGGAAATAAACGGCCAGTGCGGAGGATCCGCCGCGCCGCGATACGGCGAGGCGCGTCTCTCTTCAGACTGGGCCTCGCTCCTTGCGGACAGGCTCGTGTGGCGCAGCCTCGCCGGATACAGGGACGCGCTCGCGAAAGCGGCTCCTGCGATCAACACCGTGCAGTTCGCAGGCCACAACACTCTGCGATCGTCCGTCATAGGATACGCCGGCCGCCCGGCGACGGAGGACGAATTGAAGGGAATGGCGCGCCTTCTCGAAAAAACATTCGACGAAGGCGCATGGGGGCTCTCGACCGGCCTCATCTACCAGCCGGGCAAATACGCCTCGGACGAAGAGGTCGTCATGCTTGCGCGGACGGCGGCGAACGCCGGGCGTTTCTATTCCACGCACATGCGCAGCGAGGGCGACCGCCTGCTCGAATCCATCGACGAGGTGGCCGCTCTCGCGGAAAAAACAGGCGTCAGATCGGAAATATCGCATCTAAAGACGAGCGGACGGGAAAACTGGAACAAGATCGATGCCGCTCTCGAAAAAATCGAATCGTACGTTTCAAGAGGCGTCCTGCTCGGCAGCGACCGGTATCCTTTCACCGCGGCCGGCACAGATCTTGACGTGGTGTTCCCCGACTGGGCGGGCGAGGGCGCTGCAAAAGCAGAAATCGAGCGGCTCGCGCAGCCGGCGGTGCGCTCTCGCATCGAGAAAGAAATCGACTCTTCGGCTCGAGACTGGCGGAGCGTCATGATAGGCGGCACGTGGCATCCGGAAACAAAACGATTCTCCGGGATGACTCTCGCGGCGGCCGCCGCCGAAATGCACCGCTCTCCGGGAGAGGCGGTATGCTTCATCCTCGAGAAGGATCTCTGCAGGACGGGCGCGTTTTTCTTCACGATGTGCGAAGAGAATCTCGACAAAATCCTTTCACGCGGCTGGATCGTGCCCGGCTCCGACGCCTCGCTCCGCGCGCCGTGGGGGCCGCTCGGCGCCGATCATCCGCATCCGAGGGCGTACTCGACGATGCCGGAATTCTTCAACAGGCTGAAAAAGCTCGGTTTTTCGAAAGAAGAGGCGGTAAAACGCATGACATGCGTCCCGGCGGAAAGATTCGGCATATCGCAGCGCGGCAGAATAGAGCCCGGCTTTTTCGCCGATATCGCGGTTTGGCGCGAAGAAGATTTCAGAGGGACCGCGACGTACGCCGCCCCCCACTCGTTCTCCGCCGGGATGGAATACGTCTTCGTGAACGGCGCTCTCTCGTACGCCGGAGGCAAATCCATCGGCAGGGCCGGCCAGTTCCTCGAACCTACGGCCAACGCATCAAAAATTCCTTCTCCCCGCTGACGCGAGGTAGAACGAATTTTTGATGCGTTGGAAGTGTTCCAGCAGCCAGCGGCCAGCGTTCAGCGCCCAGTACGAGCGGTCGTGGCGCGTCCTTCCGGTTTCAAGAGGTGTTCCAGGCGCTATTTTCGAGCGCGCCCGCCTCTTTTGTGAGCGCGCGGGCATCGAGCCCGCGCGGGTTCGAGTCTGTCGCCTGTCTGCCTTGCCGTCCTTCTACGCCCGCATGCAGGGCAAAACCATCGGAGCGTAGGCTCGATGCCTACGCACAAAAAGACAGTCGGGCGCGTCCGATGGGGCGTCCCTGGGGGAGGGGGCGGCGATGCGCCTGACGCGCCACGACAACTCGGATTGGCTGCTGCGCTGCTGGTTGTTGGTTACTGAGACACTTCCAACGCATTAAAAACGATTCAGGGGCCCCAAAGGGGAAGAATCGGCTTTTAATGCGTTGGCCGTACGCGGCGAGCCGAACTTCTTGACGACTAAAAGACGGTTTTTGCCGTTCACGCGGCGGTACGACACCTCGTCGGCCATCTTCTTCACCATCATTATTCCGAGGCCGCCTATCGGCCTCTCGTCGACCGGGAGAGTCGTGTCCGGATCGGCATGCAGAAGAGGATCGTAGGCGACTCCGTCGTCGGTGAACGTGATCCTCACCTCGCCGGGATCGTCCTCTATCGCGATGTCGACGGCGAAGCCGGAGGTGCCCGAATGTCTGACGATGTTCGAGCACACCTCGTCGACAATCACGTGGAGCGGCGCCGAAACGGCATCGGCCGCGCCGTTCACGGACGAAAGCGCCTCGTCGAGAAACCCGGAAGCTCCGGCGACGCCTTCCTGCGAAGGAGCGAACCCTCGCGAAAAAATGCGCGGCGCCCCGTGATACCGTATCGCCAGCACGGTGATGTCGTCCGCCTGCGCGGCGCCGTCGGAGAACGCCGACACGGATATTCTCACCACGTTGCAAAGGCTTCTCGGCTCTGGATCGCGCACGGCTGCGAGCGCACGCGCGAGCCTTTCCTCCCCGAACAGTTCGTTCTTGCGGTCTGTCGCCTCGGTAACGCCGTCGGTGTACAGGAAGAGCGCGTCGCCCTTGCCGAGAACGAGCGTCTTCGGCGCATAAGACACGCCCGGCATGAACGCAAGCACAGGGCCGGATTTGTCCGTGACGAACCCGACTCTCCCGCCGCCGTTCTTCTCGTCGCCTGTTATTTTCACGGGAGGGTTGTGCCCTGCGTTGGCGTATGCGACCGTGCCGGTTTCGAGATCGAGCACTCCGACCCACGCCGTGAGGAACATGTTGGCCGTGTTGTTCGCGCACAGCTCGGCGTTGACCTTCGAGAGCGCCGCCGCAGGATCGCACACGGATGCGAGAGTGTCCTTTATGAGCGTTTTCGCCGTCATCATGTAAAGCGCCGCCGTAACGCCCTTGCCGGAGACATCGGCCACGAGAAACGCGAAATGCGTCGCATCGACGGAGAAGCAATCGAAGAAATCGCCTCCCACGTCTCTGGCGGGGCTCATGTCGGCATAAATGCCGAAACAGCGGCTGTCGGGGAACTCGGCCGGAAGAGCGGACGCCTGGATCGTCTTTGCGATCTCCATGTCTTTGGCGCGCCTCGCATCCTCGTCGGCGTAAAACGCCTTCAACCGGTCGGAGTCTCGCATGACACGATCGGCAAACCATCCGAAAACACAAAGCGCGAGCGCGAGAAGAACGCCGAAAACCACGGCTACGAGCGTGCGCATGTCGTAATATTCGCGCTCGGGGAGGGCGGCCACGAACAGATGCCCTCCGTATATGAACGCCCGGCAATAGCATTTCTCTCCGAAAAGCCGCTGGACGAAAGTCGTGCCGTACGACTTGCCGTCGGCGACAATCTCGTAGCGCCTGGCGGCTTCGGCGTCGTATCCCGTCCCGGCGAGCGTTTTCGCCTCGTCGCGGTGGCGCGACGGATTGGAGATGAGACGCCCCGTGCTTCTGTCGGAGCAGAGGAAGAAGCCCGTCTTTCCGAGGAGCCACTCGTCGAAAATGTACCCGAGGATGCCAGGGAGCATCTTGGAGAGCCGCCGCTCGTCAAGCCCCACCTGGACGAAACCGTCGCCGCCGGGAAACGCGGCGGCCAGATATTTCGCTCTGAATCCGGGATTGAGCGCGTTCGGCCTGAACGGCTGCGACACGGTGGCGACGACGCCGTTCGTGAGCGCCATGAAAGCGCCCATCACCGGATCGCCGGCCATCCGCGTGCCGACAAAGGACGGATCGTTGGAGGCGAGTATCACGCCGGCGCGGCTCACGACATTAACCTCGTCGATGTCGAAATCCGTCGCGATGTCCTTCATGCGATCCGCCGACAGCGGCATTGCCTGCCCGACATGGCGCACCACCGTTCGCGCCACATGGCCGAGCATGGTGTCTATCGCTCCGGCTACCGTGTCGTGGACGTCGATGACTCCGTAATCGAGCTGCCACTCGGTCTTCTCTTCGGCGTTGCGCGTCGCGATGAACCACATCACCGCCATTAAGGCGGCGTACAGCGCGGCCCCGGTGGCGAATATGGCGAGCCGTCTTTTCATGGGACGATCGCGATGGCTCCGCTCAGCCCGGTCATGTCGAATACGCTCTTCACCATGCTGTTGGGATGAGAAACGCACATCGTGCCGCCGCATGCCGACATCGCCCTGTGCGCCGACATTATCACTCTGAGCCCGGCCGACGAAATGTATTCGAGGCCGGAGAAATCGAACTCCACTTCCGTCACGCCGTCGAAGGCGAGTTCCGCCTCGAGATCGGGCGAGGTGTTCGTATCGAGACGCCCCGACACCGACAGCGTCAGCTTGCCGTTTTCAATTTTCTTTTCAATGTCCATTGTTTTCCGTTCCTCGTGTCTTGTTTGCTGGATATCGCTACCAGATCATAATTCCGACAGGCGTCGCCGGCTGCAAAGACGGCCTGGGGCCCGTCAGAAATCGCTCGAATCGCAGACGAGCGAATCCATGATGTAATCTTTGCGCTCCGGAGTGTTGGCTCCCATGTAGAACTTTATCGTTTTCTCCACGTCTGTGTCGTCGGCACACGTGACAGGCGTAAGACGCATGTCGGGGCCGATGAAATCCTTGAATTCCTTCGCGTTAAGTTCGCCGAGCCCTTTGAAACGCGTTATCTCGCATCCACGGCCGCACTTCGCCATGGCCTTCTCGCGCTCCGCGTCGGAAAAGCAGTAGTACTGCTCCTTCTTGTTCCTCACGCGGAAAAGCGGAGTCTCGAGGATGAACACGCGTCCGTCGGTGACGAGCCTGCGGTAGAACCGCATGAAGAACGTGGTGAGCAGCATCCTGATGTGGAGCCCGTCGACATCGGCATCGGTCGCGAAAATTATCTTGCCGTAGCGCAAATTGTCGAGATTGTCCTCGATGTCGAGCGTCTTGATGAGGTTGAAAAACTCCTCGTTCTTGTAGAGGATGTCTTTCGCCATGCCGCATGTGTTGAGACATTTGCCCCTGAGGAAAAAAACGGCCTGGTTCATCGCGTCGCGCGCGTTGCCGAGCGTGCCGCCGGCAGATTTGCCCTCGGTGAGGAAAATCATCGTCCCGTCTCCCTCGGGCTTGCCCGTCTTCTTGTCGAGCTTGTCGAGCCTGAGATGGTTCTTGCAGTCCTTGAGCTGCGGAACGCGCACTGAAACGGCCTGCGTCCTCTCCCTGGCCTGCTTCTTGATCGTGTTGAGCTGCGAGCGTATCTTGCCCGTCTCTTCGATCTTGGCGATGAGTTTGTCGGTCTCGGCCGGCGATCTGTGCAGCGCGGCCTCGATCTCCTTCTTCATCTGCTGGACGAGAGAAGATCTGATGTCGTTCATCACGAGCTTGATCTTCGTCTGCCCTTCGAAGACGGGATTCATGATCCTGAGGCTCACCGCTCCGATGAGGCCGTCGCGGATGTCGTCGCCGTCGAACTTCTTCCTGGTGTCGTAATCGTTTAGGGCTTTGGTGAGGGCCTCTTTGAACGCCGTGAGATGGGTGCCGCCGTCTGTCGTGTACTGTCCGTTCACGAAGGTGTGGTATTCCTCGCCGAAACGGTTGGTGTGCGTGAAGATCATCTCGAGGTTCTTGGTCTTTATGTGGAAAGGCCTGTACAGCTTCTCGAGCTGCGCCTCGTCGGCGATCAGGTCGGCAAGCCCTTCGCGCGAGCATATCTCCGTGCCGTTGAGGTTTATGGTCAGCCCCGCGTTGACATAGCAGTACATCTTCATGCGCCTGAGGACGTGCTCTTCGCGGACCTTGAAATTCTTCAGCACCTTCACGTCGGGCTTGTAGCGTATGAACGTGCCGTCGCTTTCGCGGGTCTTGCACTTGCCGCGCGCCCTGGATTTGAGCCGGCCCTCTTCGAAATACGCCTCCGAAAACTCTCCGCCCCTGAAAGAGCGAACTTCGAAAAACTCGGAGAGCGCGTTCACCGCCTTCGTGCCCACGCCGTTCATGCCGGCGGAAAACTGGAACGCGTCCGAATCGAACTTTCCGCCGGTATTCATCTGGCTCACGCAGTCCACGACTTTTTCGAGCGGGATGCCGCGCCCGTAGTCTCTCACGCTCGTCTCGCCCGTCGCGTAGTCGACCGTCACGTCTATCTTCTTGCCGCACCCCATGACGAACTCGTCGATGGAGTTGTCGATCACCTCTTTCATGAGGATGTAGATGCAGTCGTGGTACATCGCGCCCGTGCCGGGCTCGCCCACGTACATCCCCGGACGCGTTCTTATGTGCGTGACGGGATCGAGCGTCTTTATGCTGTCTGCGCCGTAATCGTTTTTAGCCATGCTTTCCGTAGCTTTTTCTCGTACAATGCCAGCGGCGGCGTGTCTCCACGCCGCCGCAGTCGCCCCGGGGCGTCAACTCGCCCCGCGCGGCATGGAAAGGGCCGAGTCCCCTTTCAGATTCTTCCCTTGGACTTGAGGAAGTCGAACGAAGGCTTGACGGCATCGAGGCCGCCGCAATGCCGCTCGCACTCGACTATGTACCATTCGACGCCGTCCGCGTCGGTGACGGGGAAGAGCCTGTCCCACTCGACGCCCTTCGCCCCCGGCTCGCCGGGCTTGCCGAGAATCGCGTCGAACTTCTTGACGCCCTTGCCCATGCCGTTTTCCTTGGCGTGGAGCGTGCGCGAGCGGTGCGGATACTTTCTGTACTGCTCGCACGGATCGCATCCGGCGCATGTCGTCCAGCCGACGTCCTGCTGCATCAAAACGCGCTTGTCGGTATTGGAGAAGAAGTAGTCCCAGTAGGTCGTGCCGTCGGAGAGCTTGAGCTCGAACTCGCGCATGTGGTTGTGAAGCCCCACCGCGCAGCCGTATTTGGCGCAGTTTTCGGCGGCCGTGTTGTAGTAGTCGACGAGATTTTTCATGAAACCGTCGCCGAACTTCTGCTTCCTGCCGGGGAAATTGCCGCCGCCGGGGCAGATTATCGTCCTGTTGCCGAACTCGAGGTTGAACTCGCACGTCGCGCGGAACTTGTCGGGCGAGAACAGATCTTTCGAAACGTGCGTGCCGCAGGCGACGAGACCGTTGTCGTCGAGCATCTTCTTGAGATCCTTGGCGGCAAAGCCCCAATAGCCGGCGAACTCTACGCCCTCGTAGCCGATCTTGGCGATGTCTTCGAGAGCCTTGGCAAGCCCGACCTTCTTGATGTAGTCGCGGATCGAATAGAGCTGGAGGGCGATCTTGCCCATGCGCCCTTTGTCGGCCGCGCAGCATGTCGAGCAGCATCCCGGCGCAAAAGCGGCCGCGGCAACCGCCGCAAGGCCTTCGAGAAAGCTTCTTCTTGAGATATTCATGTTTTTAGTTTTCCTTTGTTTTTTCCGGCGGATCAGACGAGATCCTTCATTTCGACAACGGGAAGATCCTTCGTGCGCACGACGCGCATCGGATCGCCCTTCATCTGCGTTTCGTCGAACTTGTAGCCGTCTGCGGTGAGAGGCCAGACCTGCGGGGCCGTGTTGAGGATCGTCGCCCTGAAGCCCTGGATCGTGGCGCCCATGTTGCCCGTGTGCGAAGAGTTTACGGCCTCGTTCTCGATGACGAAGGGATATTTGTAGCCTTTTGCCATGAGCGTTTCGAGGAACTTTGTCCAGTCGCACGAGTCGCTGCCGCCGAAACCGGGGAGCCTGGGCTCGTAGTTCATGCGGTCCCACTCGCTCTTCGCGATCGGCACGCCGGCTTTCTTCGCAAGCGCCGGATCGACGACCTGCTCGGGATAGAGACGGCCCCAGTGGATCGCGTCGGACGAGCGCGGGAAGTTGCGCGTCCCCTTGATGTGGATGCGCCTGAGCCGCTTGAAGTCCATCGCCTCGATGACGTCGGACGGGTCGATATGCTGCCAGATGTCGTGCGAAGGATCGTACGTCTCCTTGAGCGCCGACGAGGCCTTGTCGTCGAGAACGGCGTACATGAGCTTGCGCGCCGCAAGGCAGCCGGGCAGGTTGTTGTACGCGTCCGGCGCGGTGGCGGGCTGCCAGCCCTCCATCGGGCAGTTTTCGACGCATACGGTAACCCCGAGATCTTTCGCGTAGTTCAAAATGGGAGTGAAGACCTTCTTGAACTTCATGAGATTCTTCTCGAATCCTCCGTCCTGGCGCCCGAGATCGTGATCGTATCCGACGAAAGAGCCGCAGACGACGTCGTTTTCGTCGCCGCCGAGCAGCGCCGCGATGCGGACGAGCTTGAGGATGTGGTTCTGGTTCTCGAGCTGCTGCGCCCCGCCGATCAGATTGTCGTAGGAGCCGACCGAGATCCTGAGCCCTTCCTCGTTGCACCGCGCGACGACCCTCTTCGCCGCCTCGAGATC
>Ga0310695_10008257_pt1 | contig 16198 bp, 11 predicted proteins | sample RumenRJG_04DNA_FD_203882 | JGI IMG/M metagenome (GOLD analysis project Ga0310695, IMG submission 203882) | Bovine rumen microbial communities from Lethbridge, Alberta, Canada - RJG_04 (v2) (version 2) | ecosystem: Host-associated > Mammals > Digestive system > Stomach > Rumen | place: Canada...
GTTTTATAGATGCTGAATCAAGTTCAGCATGACAACGGAAACGGCAACTTAAAGGACATCGCCCTCTCAAGGCGATACCCATCCCCCCCCCAAAGTTTTTAGTTTTTAAACAATGCAATTAGTGACAGTATAATACCAATGATTGCTACTATAAGAGCTGTTACTGCAATTTTGAATGTATTTTTAGATACATTAAGATTTTGTTTTTCTATATCTCTTGTCTGTTCCGCAACTTCAAGAACTCTATTATCATATTTTTCTTTTTTCTGCCTTTCTATCTCTTTTTGCTGTCGCTCTTTTTCCTTTGCTTCCGCATATCTCATTACATCATATGCACTATTCATATTGTTTTTATTAAAATAATCGTTCATTATAAATTATCCTACATATTCTAAATTTTATTATTAACTATTCTGTTTCTTTATTCTCTATTTCTTCTTCTTTCTTTTGATAATCTTTAATATCAAAGCTACATTCATTAAAAATCTCATCAACAGTTTTACATTTTATATTAAATTGCACCCCACAACATATTTTTATCTGATAAATATTATTTAAAATTTCTAATTGTTTTAATATATTGTTATCACTTTCTATGAATTTTTTATCTTCTTCATTATCACAAATATAATAAAGAGTATAATAATTTTTTCGAGGTCTATTGATTCCCGGTTCTTTCATAATATTAAGCATAGAATTTCTTACAGCTTCAAAAATATCTTTACTATTAAACTTAGTATTAATATCTTGTATATATTCTACTTTTAGTAATTTAATTTCTTTGTTATCTTTTATAGATATAAGATTTGGTCTTATATGTGAATAATTAGTATTCTTAAAATAAGCATAAATATTAAATTCGTCATTATAGTCTTGTTCTCTATTTATTAATATATTTTCAATTGATAGTTTTTCTATAAAATTTTTATCTTTTTTTAAATCGGATAATAATTCTATCCATTCACTATTATAAATTTTATCTACACATTCTTCTATATTGTTAAATCCCCATATTTGCATATAAAATATAATACTCATATAAATATCAAAAATATTGATGCCATCTTTCTTATGATTAAAATAAAACCTTACATTATCAAAAAAATTATATAAAACAAAAAAATTAAACAAAGATATATTTTCCATAAAGAAAAATAATATCTTACTAGCTCTATTTCTAATTTTATCAATTATTTCTTTTGAAATCTTTAATTTTTTTCCATTCTTCCCATAATAAACATCAAAATTTTCTCGTTCAAACAAATAAGCCAATATACACATATTGAAGGTCATAGAATTTTGATTTCTATAACAACTATCTAACAACAATCCCATATATTTTTCTGTTTTTTGTACGAAACTTGAAAAAACTTTTTCAAAGTAGCTTTGTTTTTTTTCTATTCTTTTATAAATTTTATAGATTAATAGACCAGACAAAATAGGAGATGTCGTTTCTATAATTATTTTTTTATAAACATCATAAAAATATTCTATTTCATTTGTATCTTTTTTTATTATGGCATCTTTTAATATAACATATCGTAATATTTCATCTATAAAATATGCTATTTTTTCATAATTAATATATTCTTGTTGTTCTTTATCAAAATCTAATGAAATTTTAACAAAATACTCAATAATATAATAAAAAAACTCTTTATTTCTTTCTGTTTGAAAATTAGGATTACACATATATTCAAGTAAAGACATATATTGTTTTTTGTAAACACTCAAAAAGTTTTTTATTAATAAATCTCTTTCTGCTTTTTTTGGTTCATAATGAAACTCTTTCATTTTTTCTTCAAAAATAAAAAACAATGAACTATTTAGATCAAAATATGAGGACAAATAATTTATATTTCTAAAATAACTTTTTTCTCCTTGATCTGGTTCTTGTCTTTCCAAATCAATGTTTCCATTAAATAAATCACCTTGATGAAGTTTATGATATAAAGGGCTTACTGAATAAAATAATTTCGGCAAAACATCATATTTTTTAATTAAATCATTAAAATAATCATTAACTTTAGTATTGAAATTTTTAAGTCCTTCTTCTTCATATTTTAAAGTTTTCGTATTAAAAAGCCTTAAGCGTTCCCGATAAAAAAATTTATCTCTATCTTTAAAAGAAAGATTAAATAAGTCTCTATGAAAAAACTCTAAAACAGTGATATTAAACAAATTTGATAAATTCGTAAAATCTTTTGCTATTTTCCATTTTGTATAAAACATATTAAAAAATCTTTTTACTTCTCTTAAATTTTTAAAAAAATCTAAAAGCAAGGTAGCTTGCATATTTCTAATATTATTAACAAAATGTTCAATTTTGAGTAACAATTCGTTTTTTATTATTCCTGTGTCATATACCTTAGGCAAATATATTGTATATGTACAAATCTTTTCAATATAATTTTTATAATATAATGCTGTTTTTCTTTCATTTATAGCATTTTCTTTATTTAAACAAGGTTCTGCTGTTTCACATAATATTTGTTCTACTTTCTCATAATTACAACTTAGAATAAAAATTAAATTTGTATATTCTCTAAACATTTGAACTATTTGTAGAATATACAAAATATTATTTTTAGCCAATCTATCTATATCATCAAAAACAATTATTATTCTTTTTGAATATTCTTTTAAAATATTACCGACTTCTATTACTTTATTTTTTATGTTTTTATCAGTAGTAAACTTTGTTAAATCAATTCCAATAGGTGTTTTCGGTATTTTTATTGTTGATAATTTTATAATATCATTAAATTCACTTCTCAAAGATTTATATGGATGGTTTCCTTTTGCAAAGTTATTTAATTCGCCAAAAATAGCATTTAATAGCTTTTCCTTTGTATCATTAAACCAAGGATTAATTTTTATAAATTCAAAAATATCTTTATTGATACTTTCTTTCAATAGATTTATACAACTACTTTTTCCTTCACCCCATTCTGCGGATAATAATATCGTTGCATTTTTTGTCCATTCTATTTTCTTTAAACACTTTATTAACATTGATACAAAATCTCTTCTTCCTAACAGATCCTCATTTTCTTTTTCTATAGGTTCATCTTTGAATACAAAAACTTGTGTTTTTCTCTTGCACTTTTTTCTATTAACATGAAAATTTCTTATAATAAACAAATAAAGTTTTCTGCGAAATTTATAAGATTTATTAAAAATATAAATATAAAGTTTTAATACTATTGTTCTATATAATAAACATAAAACCCAAAGTGAAATAACATATATTATCAATATGAATAAAATAAATATTAAACTTTTGTCATAATAAAGAGATAAATTAATTAATACTGCTACAGGGATAAAATATCTAAAAATTAATAATATATTAAATATACTATATTTCCTAAAAGTTATAACCAGCAACAAACAAATTGAAAGCAATAATATCATTAAGGATATCTGATAATCTAAAAAAGCATATTCATATTTGTATAATTTTATTATAAAATTTAAATTGTATCTATCTAATAAAAACAAAATTATAATGTATATAGAAAATTCAATTGTTAAATTTTTAATATAGTTCATAACTTTTGTTTCCCTACTCTTTGTTATTGTCACTTAAAATTTTACAAATATCTATTGTCGTACTTTGAGGTTTTTCAATATCTAACAATTCTTTTACATTAATTTTTAATGGTAACTGAGTTGCTATACCACTAAAAATACACGTACCTATTGGTAAAGTAGGAATTGATTCTGCAGTTAATTTATCTATATATGAAACTGCATTAGAAATTGTTTTTAAATCTTTATCATTAATTAATCTATGTATAAAATAATTATGTGCTTGTGAAATTATGGTTTCAGAAATATCATTGGGTCTTTGACTCGATATTGTTAAAAAGACTCCAAATTTCCTACCTTCTTTTATTATTTCTTCAAATGTTTCTAATCTAAAATCTTTCCATTCTTCAGATTCTCTAAAAGATTCTTTTGATAAAATATTATGAGCTTCGTCTATTATTATTGTCAATATTTTTTTATCTTTTTTTTCTTTATGTTCGGAATATAATTTTTTAGATAATAACAAAGGAAGCATTTTTTTCATATCAAGATTTACATCTTTCATATTAATTACAACAAAATTACTTTCATTCCAGACATTATTTTCATCATTTCTTGATATATCAAAAAGTTTTTCTATATCTTTTTTTCTACTTTTTACTCTATTTATCAATGGTGCAATATGTTCATTATTTGCTCTGTTTTCTAAAACTTGTTTTGTTAAATTAAGATAAATAAAAAACATTAATTTATCAATAAAATGATATTGCACATCTTCTATATTAAAATTATCTGCTAATACATATATTTTTAGTTGTTCAATATATTCAACATGTTCTTGAAATTTTCCCAAATAAGCTTGTTTCTTGTTTTCCTTATCATATAAAAAAGAAACATCACTATTTAAATAAAAATATTTATTAGCATCATTAAAACTAAAATCTTCTCTCATATTTGTTGTATCATCATTATGATTTAATATATTTTCAATATAATCCAATAATAAATAAGCTTTATTTTTATCAGTCATTAATAAAATATCTTTTATTCTCTTTTTTAATATATTTTTAAAATAATCACTTGGATTTTCAGAGGCATATATTTTTTTATATAAATTAAAAGTATTTTTTAAAAATGGTTTTTGAGTTTTTTCTGTTGCATCTGACAAAATTGAAAAAAGTTCTATATCCAATAAATCTTTTTCTTGTAATTTTATTTTTTCACTACCACCAACATTATGTGTCGACAAATTATAAACCGTCTTATTTTTGGTTATACAATTTTCATTAGTATACTCACCATTAAAATCAAATAATAAAAAATAAAAATTTTCTTTATATTTTTCTTTTTTTGTTTCTAAAACAGAAATATAATTTTTATATAAAGAAGCAAGAGTATTTGATTTTCCACTACCAGTATTCCCAAAAATTGCTATATGACTATTAAACAAATTATTTATTGGTATTTTAATTGCCGTATTATCTTCTGTTTCTGCAATAGTAATATAAAAATCTTCTTCTTTTGAAATTAATTTATATATTATTTCTTGTTGTTTATCTGTTACTATAAAAGCTTCATTACCTATTAGAGGCAATTCATTTGTTCCACCAACAAACTTATTATTATCAATATTTCCTATCAATGATATTTCTAATATTCTTTTGATTTCATATTTGTTATTAAGTTTATCAAAATCTTTCGTTATTTTCTCACCATCAATTTTTCCAATTATATAAAAAAAACCTTTTTGTATATTAATAAAATTACCAACTGATACATTTTTGATAATTTTTCCATTAAATAACAAACATGAGGAATTTTTGTTTTTTTCTACTTCTACAAAAATTTTTCTACCACTAACTTCTACAACCTTACCTATTAATAATACTGATTTTTCAATTAAAAAGTTATCCATTTAAAATTTTCACTCATTAATTTTTATTTCTTTTAAAAATTCTATATTATCTTCAAATGTAAATTTTTCGTTTTCTTTATTTTTATATATTATCCAAACATTATTGAATTTATCAAAGAAATTTATATATTTTTGTAATGTAACTAAATCATAACAAAATAATATTAGATTTAAAGTATTATTTTTTAATTCTCTTTTAGTAATTTCTAATATATGTTCATCATTAAAAGAAAATCCCATTGATATTAGTATTGTATTTTCTCTATTAAGTTCATTCGTATATAATCTTAACAAATCATAATAATATTTATTCATAACAGTTGTTTCAAATTTTTCTTTTGATGGCATAATTGCAAAGAAATTATTTTCAAAATTATTCTGAAAAGAAATTTTATTATTTCCCTCATCTTCTCTCCAAGAAATAGATCCATGTAATTTTATTAGATTAATTGAAGGAATTTCGTATTCATAATTGTATAATTGTCCTTTTCCATATACTTTATTAAAAAACAAATCTGATGAATAATAAAAAATATTATTTCTTTTTGGTTTTGTTCTATCAAAACCATCATTTAGTATTATCGGAATATCTTCTGATGAAGTTTCTATAAAAAAATCATAATTTGTTGTAAAAATATTTGCTCTACGAGGAAAAAAAGAATTATCTCTTTCGCATAATATTTTATTTATAAACATCAAAAATTCTTTATATATCTCTATTTGTTTTGGCACTATATTTTTATGACGAATTATAATATTTTTTTTGAATTGTTCAAACTTTTCTCTTTGTATTTTAACATCTTTTTCATTATTTATTTCTGTTTCTAAATTACCTAATGTATCTATCACTAAAGAAGAACAACCAGCGCCTATAAGAAAATTTATATTTGTAGAAGAAAATATTTTTTTTAATTTACTTATCAAACTTTCTTTTTTATCATTAATGATATCAAATAGTTCCACTTATTCCTCCAATATTCTAAATTTAAATTGTTATTGGAATAAAGAAAAAACATATTTTTCTTTATATTCTTTTATTTTTAAAGACAACTACAAAATATTAAGTTAATAAATGATTTTACTTCTTATGGATAGAGATACTAATAGAAAAGTTACTACATTTACTACATAACTACAACTACGAGTACATCTATACAAGAGAAAATATCATTTTCATTTTTTTATCCTTTAAACACACAAAACATCAAAAAAAGCACCAAACTTATCAGTTCCATCTATACAGGTAAGTTTAATACAAATTTGTGTCTTTGTCAATACTAATGTATGATAGTATTATTCGTTTAATTGTTTTGTAAATTTTACACATAATTTTTGCTATTAGGTTATTAATTTATTTATAAAATATTATTAAATTTATATAATCATTTTATGGATACAGTCAAAGAAATAATAAATATAATAAAAGAAATCTCCGCGATACTTGGTCCTTTTATTGGAGCAATAATAGGTTATTATATTGCTGTAAAAACATTAGAAAAACAATTATCTCATGATTCTATTGAAAAAGATAAAGAAAGAAAACAGATAACAAAAAAAGAAATTTATTTACAAGCAGTTGATAATTTGTCAAAAGCAAATTCATATTTAGCTTCTATTATTAATATAAATCTTCAAAATACAAATTTATATGATGGTTTTAAAGATTTTTTTATGTCTGTTTCAAAAATAAGTTTGATTAGTACTGAAGAAACAATAAAAGCAATTACAGAATTGTCAACAAAATATCAAACATTAATATTAAGATTAATGCCTAAACTTTTTTCATTAAATAAGATAAAAATTGATATTGATATTCAAAATAATTTTTATAATGAAAGTCAGAAAGAAATAAAAAGAGTTATAATGCTGATGCGAGAAAATAGTGAAAGTGTAAATATAAGTCCCGAAAGATTCAATCGTTTAAATGAAACTTATAAATTTGAACGAGGACAATTAGATACATTCAATGGGAACAGAAAAGACTTAAACAAACAGTATCTTCAAGAACAAATTACTTTTATTAGAAAATTAATGGGAGAAATGAAAGAAATATCACCTCTAATAAATTCTACTTTTTATAATCTACGAAAAGAACTAGAAATAGATACAGATATGAAATATTTAAATCCAATATTTGAGGCACAAGAAAAGACTATTAATTCTGAACTAGAAAAACTTATTGAATATTTATCTAATTTAATTGAGGAATTAGATAAAAATTTTTCTTCAAAGGATGAAGATAATAAATAGTTATAAAACAAGTGGAGAGAATATAAATGATTACTGGTGAATTAAAAAATAAAATCAATGCAATTTGGCAAGATTTTTATAATGAAAATATGGCACAAGTATCGGATATTGTTAACCAGTTAACAACACTAATGTTTATTAAAATGCTTGACGATAGACAAAATGCTACCGAAGCGCAAGCATCCATCCTTGAACTTAACGAAACAGACATATCAAAAGATTTAGTATTTAAAAAAGGTAATTATAAATACTATGAAACTATAAATGGAAAAGAACAACTAAAATTTGAATATCCTTATGAAAAATTAAGATGGAAAAATTTTAAAAACTTAAATTCTATGGATTTAGCAAGAACAATAAAAGAATATGTAATTCCGTTTATAAAAGATCCTAAAAATAAAGCTATCGGGCAATTTGGTAAATATGCAAAGAAATATACCTTTGGTTTTGACGATAAAGAAAGACTTTTAACATCTGTTGTAGATAAGCTTTCTGACCCTATCTTTGATTTTAATAAACTCGATTTAATGGGCGATGTTTATGAATACATGTGTGGTAGTGGAATATCCGGACAATATAGAACCCCTCGCCACATTATTGATATGGCTGTTGAAATGATGAAACCAAAGTTAGGAGAAAAGATAATAGATCCTGCAATGGGAACAGCAGGCTTTATTATTGAATCTGCAAAATATATAAAAGAACATCAAAAAAAACAATTAATGAATATTCAAAATAGTGAAATATTTAATAATTCAATGTTTTATGGTTGTGATAACGATAGTAACATGACAAGAATTGGTTATATGAATGCTATTCTTCATGGAATAAAAAATCCTAATTTTTCATTAGACTCTTTATTAGAAAATGAAAATGTAAATGATTATATAGGACAATTTGATTTAGTTTTAGCAAATCCCCCATTCTCGGGCAGTTTAGTAGAATCTGCTACTAATGGAAAAATTTTGTCTGTTACTAAAACAAAGAAAACAGAACTTTTATTTGTTGCTTTAATGGATATGCTTTTAAAACCTGGTGGCAGATGCATGACAATTGTTCCTGATGGTGTATTGTTTGGTAGTGATAAAGCACATAAAAGTTTAAGAATAGAACTTATAGAAAAACAAAAACTAATAGGTGTCGTTTCTATGCCTAACGGAATATTTAGTGCTCCAAGCAAAAAAGGGTCTGCAAGTAAAGGTGCTGGTGTTAAAACATCTTTTTTAATATTTGAAAAAACTAATAAAGGTGGAACTGACAAAGTTTGGTTCTATAATATGGCAAACGATGGTTATACTTTAGATGCTAAAAGGCAACCAATAGAAGGTTCAAATATACCGGATATTATTGAAAGATTTAATAATTTAGATAAAGAAATAAAAAGAACGAGAAAAGATCAATCTTTCTTTGTACCAGTAGAAGAAATAAAAAATAACGACTATGATTTAACTATAAATAAGTATAGAGAAATAGAAAGAGAAAAAATAGTTTATCGTAGTACGAAAGAAATTTTAAAAGATATAAAAAAGGCACAAGAAGATATTGCTAAGGAGTTAAAAGAATTAGAAAATGGACTTTTATAATATAGTTAAAGATGGATTAACATTAATAATTGCAGGTGCAGGTGTTTGGGTCGCATGGAGTGCTTTAAAAACATGGAGAAAAGAATTTATTGGCAAAAAGAAAATAGATTTAGCTTGTGATATTGTAGAGCAAGCTTGTAATATGAAAGATCTTATAAATCAAATAAGAAAACCGGAATATTTACATAGTGAACTAGAAGAAATTAGAAAAGATTTAAAAGGAAGAAATATAGAAATAAAAGAAGATAAAATATTTTTCTTGATTCCAAAACACCGTATGAGAAAGAATAGAGAAGGAATAGAAAACTTTTTAAAATTAAGAAATAAAGCACAACTTTATTGGAATAAAGAAATATTAGAGTTGTTTATGAAGTTATCTACTATATTCAGGGATATAATGGATACTTCTGAAAGTTTGTATTCTAAAGTTATGCCACAAGATATTGTTTATGTAGCAAAAAGAATATCTTTTGATAATGGAAAAGATAACGACGAAATATATGTTAAAGTTCAAAAAATAGTTGATGAATTTAAATTGAATTTAGAACCATTGTATAAAGATAGATTAACTACTTGGAAAAAACTAAATATATGAAAAGCAATTGGAAAAAAGTAAAATTAGGCGAAGTTTGTAATATATTAGACAATTTAAGAATACCTATAACTGCATCTAATAGAACAAAAGGAAAATACCCTTATTATGGTGCAAATGGTATTCAGGACAAAGTTGCAGATTACATTTTTGATGATGAGTTGGTTTTATTAGCTGAGGATGGTGGTAATTTCGGTTCAAAAGAAAAACCTATTGCATATAGAGTTTCTGGAAAATGCTGGGTGAACAATCATGCTCATGTATTAAAAGAAAAAGATGAAAAAACTTTAGATATAGATTATTTGTGCTATTCTTTAATGTTTTATGATTTAACTAATTACATAAATGGTGCAACTCGTCAAAAACTTACACAAACAGCAATGAAAAAAATTCACCTTTTTTTACCACCACTACAAGAACAAAAAGAAATTGTTGGGATATTAGATAAACTCAATAATATAATTAAAAAATATAAACAACAACTTGAAAAATTAGATGAATTAATAAAATCTAAATTCAATGAAATGTTTGGAGATCCTATAGATAACACTAAGGAATGGAAAAAATGTATATTAGAAAAAGTTTGTGATGTTAGAGATGGAACTCACGATTCCCCAAAGTATATCGCATATGGGAATCATGCTTTAATCACTTCTAAGAACATAAAAAATGGTGAATTTGATTTTTCTGTTTTAAATTATATAACAGATGAAGATTATGATAAAATAAATAAACGGTCAAAAGTTGATGTTGGTGATATGTTAATGCCAATGATAGGAACTATAGGAAATCCAATAATTATAAAAGAAGAAGTATCTTTTGCCATTAAAAATGTTGCTCTATTTAAATTCAACAAGCAAAACAAATTAAAAAATATATATTTGCAATTTTTGTTAAAATCTAACTTTTTTGAATACATTATGCAACAAGAAATAAAAGGAGGAACACAGAAATTTTTTGCATTAAAAAATATTAGGAAGATGGTAGTTCCTATTCCCCCAATAGAATTACAAAACAAATTTGCGGAGTTTGTAAAGAAAATAGAAAATTTAAAAGAAAAATTTCAAAAACAAATAAATTTATATACAGAATTGTTAAATAAAAAAATGGATGAATATTTTAATTAAGGATAAAAATGCATATAACTGAAAAAGAAACTCGTTTAACATTAATAGATCCAAAACTAAAACTTGCAGGATGGCAAGTTTTAAACGAGAAACATATTATTGAAGAAAATAAAGCTTGTATTGAAACACCTGTTGTTGGTATGCCAAAAACTTTTGAAAATCAAACAGGTAACGGTTTTGTGGATTATGTTTTATTTGGTGACGATGCTAAACCTTTGGCTTTAATTGAAGCTAAAAAATCTATTTTAAATGAAGAACAAGGTAGAGTTCAAGCTTGTTTATATGCAGATGCATTAGAAAAAAAGTATGGTGTTAGACCTATTATTTATTATACAAACGGTTATTCAGTAAAAATAATAGATGGTGTATATCCTGCAAGACAAGTGTTTGGTTTTCATAAAAAAGAAGAACTTGAATATTTAATTCAAAGAAGACAATATAGCATTAAAGATAAAAATGTTGATACTGAAATATGTAACAGATATTATCAAAAGGAAGCTATTGATGAAATACTAAAGCATTTAGAATCAAAACATTCCCGTTCTTTAATAGTTTTAGCAACAGGCACAGGTAAAACAAGAGTATCTTGTGCAATATCTGATATCTTTTTAAAGAATAATTTTATAAAAAGAATATTATTCCTTGCCGACAGAAAAAATTTAGTTAGACAAGCAAAAGAAGAAACTTTTGAAAAGTTTTTACCTAAATATCCTATGGCTATTATTGCTGATGGTAAAAAAGAAGGCGACGATTCAAAAGCAAGGATAGTTTTTTCTACTTATCAATCTATGCTTTCAATTATTAAAGATATGAGTGTATGTCCTTATGGTATAGGTCATTTTGATTTAATTATTGTGGATGAAGCTCATAGAAGTTTATTTAATAAATATGCAGAAATATTTTCTTATTTTGATGCTTTAATGATAGGTTTAACAGCAACACCAAGAAACGATATACATAAATCAACATACAGAGTATTTAACTTAGATACAGAAACACCAAACTATGAATATGATGTTGTAAAAGGTGTTAAAGACGGATATTTAACTTATTATAGAGCATTAGATAGAACTCCTGATATTTTAAAAAATGGTGTGGTTTACGATAAGTTATCACCGGAAGAACAAGAACAATATGAAGATTTGTTTACGGATGAAGATGGTAATATTCCGGAAAAGATAGAAGGTTCTGAATTTTATTCTGTTATAACAAATAAAGATACTATAAGAAAAGTATTAAAGGATTTAATGGAAGAAGGGTTAAAAGTTAATAATGGTGATATTTTAGGTAAAACTATTATATTTGCAAAAGACCATCCTCATGCAATTTTAATTCAAGAAACTTTTAGAAATATGTATCCTGAATTATGTAAATCAAAAAATACCAATGGTGTGGATTATTGTGTGGTTATTGATAATAAAATTAAATACAACGAAATATTGCAAAGGGAATTTAAAAACAAACAAGATATTAGAATTGTTGTGTCTGTTGATATGATGGATACAGGTGTAGATATTCCTGAAATAGTAAATTTGGTTTTCTTTAAAAAAGTTTTATCAAAAATAAAATTTTGGCAAATGATAGGTAGAGGAACGAGATTGTGCGATAACATCAAAGTTATATCCCCTTCTAAAGCTTATTTTGAAAGAATGACTAATGATAATGCAAGACAACTATATTCTTCAAAACAAGGTTTTTTAATATTTGATATTTGTAATGTATTTAAATTCTTCGCATTAAATCCCGACGGTAAAGCAGATAAAACAGAACAGGTTTTATCTTTATATCAAAAAATATTTTTACAAAAATCTGCATTATATAAAATGATGCAAACAAATTATTCTAAACTTGATAAAGATGATAAAGAATTTTATAAAAGTTTAAGAGATGAGTTAGTTGATGAAGTAAAAAACTTAAACAGAAATTATATAGGTGTTCATGCAAACCTCGAATATGTTAACAAATATTCAACTATTGATGGCTGGACAACATTTACACAAAATAATTTATTTGAAATAAAAAAACATATAGCACCAAATGTTATAGGTGAAATAGATTTAGAAGAAGCCAGAGCATTTGATTATTTATGTTATAAATTTCTTGCTGTAAGATTTAACCCTAAAAGTGATTTTAAGAAAGTAGCAAAAACTATTTATTTACTTTCTAAATATTTACTTGAAAAGAAAATTCATATTACGGAAGTTGCAAACCATAAAGAAACTTTACAATATATGACAACAAACGAGTTTGTAAATGATTCCACAATTACAAAAGTAAATGATATAAGAATAGAAATTAGAGATCTTATGCGATATATTGAATCAAAAGAATTCAAACCGATTATATCCGATTTTGACGATGAAATAACTTCTTTTGGTGATGCTATGGACATAGAAGTTAATTTTAAAGTTACTATTGATGACTTTAAAACATTAAAAGAAAAAGTTTTATTTTATATACAGGAAAATACAGATATAGAACTGGTTTATCAAGTTCAAAATTTAATAAAACCTACACAAGATGCTATTCAAGCATTCAAAAAAGAAGTAATAAAAATTGCTAAATCTGCAGACGAATATAATGAAACATTCAAAGATGATGCCGATTTAGTAAAATTTATAAGAATAAATAAAGAATTTAACCCGATAGCTTTTGATAGATTTATAAAACAAGAACGGTTAAAAGGATTTAATGATTCACAAATAGAATATCTAAGACAACTGTTATTGTTTGTTTCTCAAAATGGATCTTTCAATAAAAGAGATTTATTAAGAGAAGAACTACATTTCAATAAAATTTTCAATAGTATAGAAATCAATAATTTAATTAAAGATATAGAAGAAGTGCTTTAAAATTTTTGTCGTTCAAGACCTTAAGATTTTAGGTTAGAATGAAGCAACTAACGAATGAAGTGTACATTACGCGAAAGCGGTACTCGATTGAGTTAGTTGCGAAATTATAACCAAAATATTAAGGTCGCTATAATTACTTTTTAGAGAACATCTTTATATTCTTCCCTCCCTTCCATAACCTTCTTCGCATAAGAACATACCGGAACAATTTTCACATTTCTTAATCTTGCCTGTTCAACAACTTTATTTAACAATCTTCTGGCAATTCCCTGCCCTTCAAAAGCGGGGCGAACTCCTGTATGAACAATATGCCATTTGTTATCATGAACTTCAAATTCACATTCGCCGATTAAATTTCCGTCTTTGTAAGCGGCACTTCTGTTTAAACTTTCTTCAAATACAACAGAAATTGAATCTTTCAATTCGTATTGCAATGCTTTAGACGGGCACATATCAATTATTGCGGCAATTTCTTTTGCCGAAGCTTTTGATAAATTAACCCAAGGTTTTTGATTAGGATTAAACACTTCTTTGTTCCCTTGAAAACATTTACCGGCATGTTGACACAATTTCGGGTTCCAAAACACCTTAATATCATCGTTTTTGTAAGTTATATATCTTTGTTTTTTTGTTTCTTTTTTATTATCCATTGTTTTTTCCTTTTAATAGATGGTATGTAATACATTTTACAAAATTATTTACTATAAAAAGATTTTACAAAAATATTGCAACAATATATTGTCATAATTTAGAAGATTTTTTTGTTGTTCCAGTTTTGCTGTTGCTTGACTCTCAAAGGATTTTCAGATTTTAAGTTATAACGAAGCATTTGCCGACTGCGGTGGTTTGGCTTTGTCGTTGCCGTTGCTTGGCTCTTGAAAACTTTTTCGGTTTTGAATTATAACAAAGCATTTAACGACTGCGGTGTACCGAAGGAAAAACGAAGTGGCTGGTACTCGAAGGAGGCAAATATAAAGTTAGAACTTAAAAGATAAATCCGTTTCGCTAATAAATGAAATATAAATATTTCATTATTATTGACATTAATTAGATTTTCTATTATACTATTATTGCTCTTGGAGCCCTACTATTTGTAATAGTGGTACGCTTCAAGAGTTTTTATTTTCATCTAAATCGTAAAACAAATTTCCTCTATCATCTTCGCCTATAGTTATAAAAACTTTATACTCAATATTTTCTAATATTATTTCATTTGTAAAATAATGAAATATTTTTATTTGATCTTTTCTTATTTTATATGGTTCTGATGATATTTTATATTTTGCTGTTTTTAATATTTCTAATATTTTTGGAATTATTAATAGCTTTCTTTTATCAGAACTATATTTTTTATATCTATCTCTTGTATTTCTTGATATTCTGATATTTTTAAACTTACCAATATCAAATGTTTTTCCTTGAATATTATCCGCAAAATATTTTACAGCTATTTCTCTTAATTCTTTTATATCTTTATAATTCCCAAAATACTGTTTTATTTCTTCTTCGGTTATTATTATTTTCTTGTCGTTATATATTGCAGTTTCTTCACTAAATTCTTGTTGTGAAAAATTGAAGATTTTATAAAATTCTTCTGAATTATTGATTATTCCTAAAAAGATTATATTTTCTTTATTCATATTTCTAAATTAATTTAAATTGTAAATTTGTTCTTGATTATATCAAAATTTATATTTTACGACAATTGTTGTCGTTAAAAATGTTTAAACATTGTGTTAAAGCAAAGGATTTGCCGTTTTTTTGCATTATTTTATTATGACTAATAATCCATATTAATTAGTAATTTCAGTGTCCTGCAGACTGATTTTTTATAGATTCCGGATCAAGTCCGGAATGACAAAGCTATATATATTGACGAATACCTATGTGGTGAAATATTTTGAGTTTAGTCGTTGTCGTTATTGGCTCCCAAAGGATTTTTGTTGTTATGTCGTTGTCGTTCAAGACCTTAAGATTTTGTGTTAGAATGAAGCAACTAACGAATGAAGTGTACATTACGCGAAAGCGGTACTCGATTGAGTTAGTTGCGAAATTATAACCAAAATATTAAGGTCGCTATAGGTAGTAAAAAATATAATTTTATAACAAAAAAAAGAGCAGTTGGTTCCCCAACTGCTCTTTTCAAAATTATATTTTTACTACTTAATATTGAACCAACGACCCTTGATTCTCCCATCCTTCATAAACCCTTCATAATGTCTCATAATAAGGTGCGACTCAATCTGACCGATAGTATCAAGAGAAACACCTACAACGATAAGCAAAGAAGTTCCTCCAAAGAAGAAAGGAGCTGACATCATAGATCTTAAATAATCCGGCAAAAC
>Ga0310695_10008258_pt1 | contig 16194 bp, 17 predicted proteins | sample RumenRJG_04DNA_FD_203882 | JGI IMG/M metagenome (GOLD analysis project Ga0310695, IMG submission 203882) | Bovine rumen microbial communities from Lethbridge, Alberta, Canada - RJG_04 (v2) (version 2) | ecosystem: Host-associated > Mammals > Digestive system > Stomach > Rumen | place: Canada...
TCTATCATATTGAAGCATCCTTCGTCATAGTAGACCGAATAATCCCTGCCAAGATGAACAAAGGTTGAATCTGTTTGACCCCAACATGATCAATACAACCAAACATATATGGCCTATAACTGTAACAACCGATAGATACAGAGGTGGTTTCTGCGAAGTCTGATGTCAGAAGTAAGAGCGGACAAACATCAGCCATCATCCATCAAACATCTACCATCTTTATATCATGAGTGAAATCTCCGATGCCATACAAGCGAACCGATGGAGCAGCGAGAGCAGAGTCATGCTCGCATGAACTTTGCCGAGCATGAAGAAAGTCAACATAGTTAACTATCAAGGCTTACAGGTGTGACTTATGGAGTGATAAACAAGTTAAACAAGGGCAGATGAGGTGATCAAGGAACCGTCCCCTGATCTCTTTCTAATGAAAAATACTTCAAGACCTTGTTGTCATTTGTGAAGTGTATATATAGAAAAAATAAGAATTACTACCAGTTATGCTAATAGATATTTCTATTTCCAATTTCGGCCCGATAAAAGACAAAGTCTGTCTTTCCTTTGAGGCTGACGAAGATACCAAATTGGATGATTACTACGTGATAGAGCCTATACCAGGGGTTAGGCTTTTAAAGATTGCGTTGGTTTATGGAGCAAATGCATCAGGTAAGACCACGTTGATAGAGGCGTTAGATTTTTTGAGGAATTTGGTAGTAGAACCTCTTGATAAAAAGAATAGCGAGTTGGATTTTTCTCCTTTTGCTTTTGACGGTCAGTCGAAGACTGCTCCATCTTCTTTTGAATTGAATTTCATCTGCAAGAAACGAAGATTCCATTATCTGGTTCAATTTACCAAGAAGTATATTCATAATGAAACGTTGTATGAGATTATTGATGGGGAGCCCCATGAGGTATACGAGAGAACAACAGATGCGGGAGACCAATTGTCTCATATTGAAATAGGTGAAGATTATAAGGAATCTGACGATATAACAGCAAAGCTGGAAGGGGCGACATTGTGGAATAACACAGTTCTGGGAGCATCCTTAAAGACCAATGTGCAATTTAAATTGTTAAATGATATTGTAGCGTGGTTTGAAGAATACCTTTCTCCGATGATTTCCCCCAATCATAGCCTGTATGCTTTTATTTCTTCTTCTTTGCAAGACGAAAAAATCATTAAGGATGATATTCTGAAGATGATGAAACGTGCGGATTTGATGATAACAGATATTCAAATCAAAGAAGACCGCGAGGAAGATTTGGATGATGTAGAATTACTCGAGGCATTACGCAAACGGCGTGAGTTGGAGACAAACAGAGAGATTAAGAATTTGAAAGTCAGGGTTTCTCATCGTCATTTGGAATTTGTTCACACAACAGAAAATGGTGGAGGTATATTAAAATATTCTCAGGAATCATTAGGAACACAACGTTTCTACCAGTTCAGTGGACTTGTCGATTTGTTGGTCCGTAATTCTGTATTCTTCTCCATCGACGAAGTAGAGACCTCTTTGCATCCAGACCTTTTTGAGTTCTTCCTTTATTCATTTTTGTGCAATTCTAAAGAGTCACAGATATTGGCAACGACCCATTACCGTGAATTTTTAATGAATGGTGAGATGGTACGCCCTGATGCAGTCTGGTTTACAGATAAGAATTCTGACGGTAGTACTGTTCTTTACTCATTGATGGATTTTGACGAAGATATTTTTACGAGCAATCGCTCTTTTTATGATGCCTATAAGATAGGCAGATTGGGTGCCAAGCCTAATATAGGTGATTATTACATGGATTTTCATCATGAGGGCGAAGAATAATATATCCTCAAAAGGAAAAAGTGCCGTAGCCGTCATAGTTGATGGCGAGACAGAGAAATGGTATTTCCAACTTTTAAATCAAGAGGAGGATTTAAGACTGCCGATAACTTATAAACTTCCCAAGGGTAATCTGCAGGAAGTGTATGAGGTGGTAAAGGAACAGTGCAGTCTACCGTTTACGAAAGTTATTTGGATTATCGATTTTGATGTGATTGTAAGAGAGGAACGTGAGAGAGCCAAGAGCACTCCGTCGCCAGTGGCACTATTCAGAGACATATTGAATGAAGTGAATTCAGAACCGAAGAAATATCCCAATCTGTTTCTCTACATTAATAATCCGTGTCTTGAGTTCTTCCATTTGTTGCATTTTAAAGACACTGCGCGATATTACCAGATGTATGAACCATCTCTTCGAAAGGAATTGCAAAGTGTTCTTCCCAACTATGAAAAGTCTGAGAAATTCTATAAGTCATCTCCCAATATATATGTGCGTTTGAAACCGAATCAAGATAATGCCATCAACCGGGCTTCGCGGTTACCAGAATTCGATATTGACAATTATCAAAGCGCTCAGGCTGACATCTATAAGTTTGTCAAAGATCTCGTTCCTCAGACTTCAGATATCGTTTAACCCTCGAATAAGTCGAACCCTATAATTGAAAAAGCCAAGAGGGAATTTGCTAACAAACCCTACTTCTGCGATCTGCGTGGATTGAAAAATGGTCAAAAAGATAAAATCTGATATTTAAAGTAGGAGAGCGGTTAATCCGCGCGGGATTAACCGAAAAGAGATAGCGAACTATATCAATAGTCATTGTCCAAATAATACGCCTTATTCATGTCAAAAGATAAATTTCGCACTTGGCTGATCAAGGGGGCATTGCAAGTATAGATAAAGTTAAGGATGAAATCAATGTGCTTGGTGATGATCTGACTGCGTGGTCCGCTTCACAATTGCCGCAAGGTTTCTACCTAAGTACCTCAATAGCGGCGGTCATGGGGCATTATGCAACGATAATAAACTGGGCGAACACTGGCATTTTTACCCAGGCAGCTAAAGATGAGTTTGCCAGAAATACGACGGCAGATGCTTTTCTCATTGCGATGGCCGCCACTGACCCTCAGAACGTGAAAATTGTGACTTACGAGACATCAGAGCCCTTGCGTAGGAATAAAGTGAAGATACCTGATGCAGCTGCAGCTGTCGGAGTGTCGTGCATTACTCTTGTTGAGATGATGAATGAATTAGGAGTCACATTTTAAGAACTGACCCCACATCGAGTGAGAATCCCCAATACATAGATGAAACAATGAACTTCTTATTTTGGAATATACACAAGGATGGAACTTTCTTCGATGTTATTTGTGAGATGGTCAAGGAGAATTCTATCGGTGTGGTCATGTTTGCTGAATTTCCAGATGGGGAGCAGAGAAGGTTGCTACAGGCGTTGCGAAAGGTAAACCACTCTTTTCGCTACTTGCAGACAGTGAAGAAAGTGAAGGTGGAAGTTTTCACGATATTGCCAGAAAGCGAACTGATTACTATTCGTGATGAGCATCGTTTTACAGTGAAACGCTATTTCAGCAGTTCTTTAAACAAGAATTTTAACTTGGTTTTATGCCATCTTGTGAGTAAGACTAATGACTCCCATGCAGAAGTTAATCAGGCAGAAGAGGCCAGATATGTCGTGCAGGCTATCAATGAGATGGAAAGGACTCAGGGTAATGATTTGACAATAGTGTGTGGTGATCTGAACATGAATCCTTTCGAGGAGGGAATTGTAGGGTCATCTTGTTTCAATGCGGTGATGGACAAGACAATTGCTCTGAATCTTAAACGAACTGTAAGTAAGAGAGAGTTCAAAATGTTCTATAACCCCATGTGGGGGTTGCTTGGTGACAATGGTCGAAGTGTTGTGTCGGGTACGCATTTCCACAACCCTCACGAGCACGTCCAGTATTTCTGGAACATGTTCGACCAAGTATTAATCCGTCCAGGTGTGATACCATATTTCACAGATCGTTATCTGAAGATATTGACAGGAACGAAGTCCGTGAGCCTTTTAACTGTCAACCACACGATGCGCTCAATCTATTCCGATCATTTACCGATAAAGTTTACAATAAAAACGAGATAAAGAATTGCTTATGGAAAGTTTATGGCCGAAACTGGGAACGCTTTCTCAGGATGTACCTGTGCAGATACTAAGGGCACAAGCAGATATTTTTAATAAAGAGATGAATGGTGCTTTAGAGTGTGAAGTGACTACCGATGAGATTCAACACACAAGAGTATTCGTTCCGGGAATAGATAATGATTTCACAACCAAGTTGGTAGTAACCAGCCCACAGTTCGTTGATTATTCTCTTGTACTGGTACAAGTGAACAACCTAATCTCTAAAGCATATCCATGTGATATTATCAATTGTTTGAAAGATGACAGCTTTGGTTTTGGGCAAAAAGCTAATAATGCAGAGGAGTTCAAGCAGATTCTTGCATCGATACTAAAGAGTGAGGAGGTGATGACGGCATTGCAAAATTTGATAGCCCAAACGAAGGATATGTAGTGCAATTGGTGTGAGAAAGGTACGAATGAGCGTTGCTAGCCGGCGAGCGAGTAGTGCGAGAGAACGTAATGGTTAGTAAGGACGAGAAAGTAGAGAAGTTGAATGCTTTCGATATTCATTCCTTGTACGATAAGATAATGCAAGGTTTTGATGGTAATGGTATTGTATCGACTTCCTAATTGAATGAAGGCGGGAATTACCATATGCTTTCCCAGCTAATGTGAACTTCCGCATAACAGCCTGATACTGAGTGTAAAACGAAAACACCGTTTCCTGTTTCATCAGACATTCATCAGACATCCGGGAATTTGGGCCTTTTCGGCCATTTCCAGTACAAAGATAGCACTTTTTACCCAAACAGGCAATAGCGTTAAGATTTCTTATCCATTTAGAGTGAACAAATGTTAATTTATGAGTTTGGCCTGATAGAGGATGCGGGAGCGGCACTTGATACCATGAAGGACAAAGTATGAAAAACGGTTCCCAAACGTGTAAGGATAAAATCCGCGAGAACCAAAAGAGCCTACAGTCTTAACTGAAAACAAAAATATACACTTCTAAAGGAAGTTTAACAGAATATGCTGGTTTCAGTGTTTACAATGAAACTGATACTACAAGGACTTATACCGATGAGAAGACTGTTCTCAGACAAAGCAGGGGCGACGTTCAACGAGAGCCTGCCCAGCGTTACCGTCAACGTCTGTAAGGACTGTGTGGAGCTGGTGTCAAAGGTAGACAGGGGCGTGTATGCCATCACGAACCTTGTCTCTGCCGGTAATGGCCAGATGAGGATCATTGCCAACTGGGGGCGCTTCTTTGACCGAGTGCAGAATCCCGAGGTGCAGCTGCCCCGCTGCAAGGCTACATGCCCGACGCTGTACAGGCTGCTGACCGAATCCCTTGACGGCATCATGCTTCTGAAGAAGAAGGGCGAGAGCGACTACTCTGTCAGTCGGCTTGTTTCGATGACGGGCATCATTCCTCTGCTGTCCATCACCAAGGAAATGCTTGACATCAACAGGGACTTTGTCAATACGATGATTGACATCTGCAACGAACTGTCCAACAATCCTCCCTTCCCCGGATGGAAGGATGGACTGGACGAATTGTGGAACTAAGATGACACCAATTAAGAACATCAAGGAGGTGACAGAGCCACTGAAGGGGCAGATTCTGAAGGGTGATGTTCATACCATAGAGGAGATGACGGCATGGCTGAAGCCTTTGGGCTATAGCGAGACAATCAATGAGGCTGCAATCAATTTCATCCTGCGTGAGTTCGTGATGAGCAAAGTGCCTTCTGGTAGCCTCTGTAATGCGGAAATGATAGTGGAACTTCTGCGCCCCCAGTTAGAGGTTACGACGAAGGATATAGAGCCAATTATTATCATGGGATTGTACCATCACCGTGACCTGATAGGTTCACGAGATGCTTTTATGGAAAGTAATTTGAAAACCATGTCGTGAGACAGCGTTAATATAAAAAATCGTTATGAATGGGGCGGGGAATCCGCTGGTCTCTCATAAGATGCCGTAAGGCAAAGGTTCAATAACAGTGGGCCTGCCCCCTTTTAGAGAAACATTAAAAATTAGATATATGGAAGTAATAAAAACTGCAATAGACGGCGTGGTGATTATTGAGCCACACATATTCGAGGATGCCCGCGGGTATTTCTTCGAATCTTTCTCTCAGCGTGAATTCGAAGAGAAAGTGGGGAGGGTAAATTTTGTACAGGACAATGAAAGTAAGTCTTCGTATGGTGTTATGCGTGGTTTGCATTTCCAACGGCCACCGTTTACTCAGAGTAAGTTGGTGCGCTGCGTGAAGGGCGCTGTACTCGATGTTGCCGTGGATATACGCAAGGGTAGCCCGACATACGGACAGCATGTGGCAGTGGAACTGACAGAAGACAATCACCGACAGTTCTTTGTACCTCGTGGTTTTGCTCATGGTTTTGCTGTGCTCTCTGAGACGGCAGTGTTCCAGTACAAGTGTGATGAGTTCTATCATCCTGAGGCTGATGGAGGCATTAACATCCTTGACGATTCGTTAGGCATTGACTGGCGCATCAAGGACAAAGCGATTCTGAGCGATAAAGATACCAAACATCCGCTTTTGAAAGACTTCGACAGTCCATTTGACATCAAAGTGAGCCTGTATTAATTTATAATCCAATTTATGAAAGGTATAGTTTTAGCTGGTGGCAGTGGTACCAGGTTGTATCCTATTACCAAGGGAATCTCCAAGCAGTTGATTCCTATTTTCGATAAACCGATGGTGTATTACCCTATCTCAGTGCTAATGTTGGCAGGTATCAGGGATATACTTATTATATCTACTCCAGATGACTTACCGGGATTCAAGCGGCTGCTGGGCGATGGCAGCAATTATGGTGTCAACTTCGAGTATGCGGAGCAACCTTCTCCTGATGGTTTGGCTCAGGCTTTTATCATTGGTGAAAAGTTTATTGGCGATGATTCTGCCTGTTTGGTTCTTGGTGATAATATTTTCCATGGTGCAGGTTTTAGTCAGATGCTCAGAGATGCTGTACGCACAGCAGATGTGGATAAGAAAGCTACCGTCTTTGGTTATTATGTCAATGATCCTGAACGTTATGGAGTGGCAGAGTTTGACAAGGAAGGAAACTGTCTCAGCATTGAAGAGAAACCAGCCAAGCCAAAAAGTAATTATGCTGTAGTAGGATTATACTTCTATCCCAACAAGGTTGTAGAAGTCGCAAAGAACATCAAACCATCTGCACGTGGAGAGTTGGAAATTACCACAGTCAACCAAAGTTTCTTGGAAGACGGAGAATTGAAGGTTCAGACTTTGGGACGTGGCTTTGCCTGGCTTGATACAGGTACTCATGATTCACTGGCAGAAGCATCTACTTATATTGAAGTCATTGAGAAGCGTCAGGGGCTGAAAGTTGCTTGTCTGGAAGGTATAGCACTTCGTAAAGGCTGGATAACACCAGAAAAGATGCGTGAGTTGGCGAAACCGATGCTGAAGAACCAGTATGGTCAATATCTGTTGAAGATGGCAGATGACTTCGAGAAGAACGGTGCAGGTAAAATAGATGAATTTTAAGCGATGAATATACTTGTAACAGGAGCAAATGGTCAACTAGGCAATGAAATGCGCATTGTGACCAAAGACTCCAAGGACAAATATATTTTCACAGATGTTTGCGACGAGCATCCCGAATCCATTGAGATGCTTCGCAAACTGGCAGGAGAGGTTATAGATACTACCACCTCTAAGCTTGACATCACCAACCTTGAAGCCATCCGTCAAATGGTGAAAGAAAACGATGTAAAGGTGATTGTCAACTGTGCAGCCTGGACTAATGTGGATGGTGCAGAAGATCCAGAGAAATATGAGTTGGTTGAGATGCTGAATGCTAAAGCCCCTGAGAATCTTGCTATTGTGATGAAAGAGGTTAATGGTCTTCTGGTTCATATCAGTACAGATTACGTCTTTGGTGGCGAACCTTATAACTCTCCTTGCAAGGAAAATCAGAAGGGAACTCCCACAGGAGTATATGGCCAGACGAAGCTACATGGAGAACAAGCTATAATAGCAACAAACTGTAACTATGTGATACTACGTACAGCATGGCTCTATTCTGAGTTTGGCAAGAATTATGTGAAGACAATGCTTGACTTGACATCTACAAAACCACAGTTGAAAGTTGTCTTTGACCAGGTTGGCACTCCGACATACGCACTAGACCTTGCGAAAGCCATAAGTACTATCGTTGAAGATTACGAACGGGAATGCGCAGAGTATAATCATCAATGGTCTCAATATACTAAGTGTGGAATATATCACTATAGTAACGAAGGCGTCTGTTCCTGGTATGACTTTACCAAAATGATAGCAGAACTGGCGGGTAATGCGACCTGTGAAATTCTTCCATGTCATAGCGATGAATTCCCAAGTCCAGTCAAACGTCCTGCTTATTCGGTTCTTGACAAAACAAGAGTTAAACAAACCTTTGGACTATCTGTTCCTTATTGGACAGACTCTCTTCGCAAGTGTATATCCAACTTACAGAATCAATAAATCAGTGAAAATTAGTATAATTCGTGGCAGAAAATATGAAAAGAACGATTGTCATTACTGGTGGTGCAGGCTTCATCGGAAGCCACGTCGTGCGCCTTTTTGTGAATAAATACCCAGATTATCACATCATCAACCTCGATAAACTGACGTATGCCGGCAATCTGACTAACCTAAAAGACATCGAAAACAAACCCAACTACGAGTTTGTCAAGATGGACATCTGCGACTTCGATGCCTTCTACAAACTGATGCAGGAGAAGCAGGTGGACGGCATCATCCACTTGGCCGCTGAAAGTCATGTTGATCGCTCCATCAAAGATCCCTTTACCTTTGCTCAGACCAACGTAATGGGAACATTGTCTTTGCTTCAGGCTGCAAAACTATATTGGGAATCATTGCCAGAGAAGTACGAGGGTAAGCGATTCTATCATATATCTACTGATGAAGTATATGGAGCTTTGGAACTTACGCATCCAGAGGGTATCAAACCTCCGTTTACTACAACGGCATCGAGTGCAGAGCACCATCTTGCGTATGGTGATAAGTTCTTCTTGGAAACCACGAAGTACAATCCACACTCACCCTATAGCGCATCGAAAGCTTCGAGCGACCATTTTGTCCGTGCCTTCCACGATACCTATGGCATGCCTGTGGTCGTTACCAACTGCTCGAACAACTATGGGCCTTATCAATTCCCAGAGAAGCTGATTCCACTGTTCATCAACAATATCCGTCATCGCAAGCCACTGCCGGTCTATGGTAAAGGCGAGAACGTGCGTGACTGGCTGTTTGTCGAGGATCATGCCCGTGCCATCGACCTCATCTTCCATGAGGGAAAGATTGCTGATACGTATAACATCGGAGGTTTCAACGAGTGGAAGAATATCGACATCATCAAGGTGCTGATCAAGACCGTTGACCGCCTGCTTGGCCGCAAGGAGGGTGAGGACATGGACCTCATCACCTTCGTCACAGACAGGGCAGGCCACGACCTGCGCTATGCCATCGACTCGTCGAAGTTGCAGGAGGAACTCGGTTGGGAGCCCAGCCTGCAGTTTGAGGAGGGCATTGAGAAGACGGTGCGCTGGTATCTCGATAATCAGGAGTGGCTCGATAATGTTACTTCTGGAGATTATAAGAAATATTATGAAGAACAATATATAAACCGAAAATGAAAAAATACGATTACTTAATAGTTGGCTCAGGCTTGTATGGAGCTACTTTTGCATATAAGGCAAGAAAAGCAGGGAAGGAATGTTTCCTTATAGATAAACGACAACATTTGGGAGGCAATGTCTATTGTGAGACCATAGAAGGCATAAATGTTCATAAGTATGGGGCACACATTTTTCATACGAATAATAAAGACGTTTGGGACTTTGTGAACAGCATTGTGCCATTTAATCGGTATACTAATAGCCCCGTTGCCAACTATCACGGCAAACTTTACAACCTCCCGTTCAACATGAACACCTTCTACCAGATGTGGGGTGTAACCACACCCGAAGGGGCTTTGGCTAAAATAGAAGAGCAGAAGGCAGAGGCTGTTTCTAAGATGAAGGCAGAAGGAGTCATAGAGCCCCGAAATCTTGAAGAGCAAGGATTATGTCTTGTTGGTAAAGACATTTTTGAAAAGCTCATAAAAGAGTACACGGAAAAACAGTGGGGCCGCAAATGTAACGAACTGCCAGCTTTTATCATTAAGCGTCTTCCTGTACGCCTAGTCTTTGATAATAATTATTTCAATGATGCTTATCAAGGCATTCCTATTGGTGGATATAATAAACTTATCGAAGGCTTACTTGAAGGAATTACGTGCAAGACCGATACAGATTTTTTTAAGTCAGAGTATCATGACTGGCATAAGTTTGCAAAGCAATTGGTATATTCTGGTCCTATTGATGAGTATTACAACTTCTGTCATGGAAAACTCGATTGGCGTACGGTTAGTTTTAAAACTCGGATATTAAATACCCCAAATTACCAAGGAAATGCAGTTGTTAACTACACCTCTCATAATGAACCATACACACGTATTATTGAGCATAAGCATTTCGAAATGTTTGGGCAAGAGGTGTACAATTGCCCCAAGACTGTCATTAGTGAGGAATATAGTACAGAATATCAAGATGGGATGGAACCTTATTATCCAGTAAATAATGATAGAAACACTATTTTAGCTGAAAAATATCGTCAGATGGCAGCGGAAGAAAAAAATGTCATTTTCGGTGGACGATTAGCTGAATACAAATACTATGACATGGCTCCTATAATAGAACAAGTTTTGTCAATGAATATTTAAGTTAGAGTTGGCAGAGGAAACATGATGGCTAAAAATTCAATTAAGACAAATTTCTCTTTATACCTGGTTAATACCATAGCCGGTCTTTTATATCCAATTGTAACATTTCCTTACATTTCTAGAATACTACAGCCAGAAGGTGTTGGATTAATACAATTTCTTCAATCTGTCATCAATTACTTTGCTATGTTCGCAGCATTGGGAATCCCCTTATATGCTGTCAAGGAAATTGCAAGAGTAAGAGATGATATTAAATTAAGAGATAAAACCACAACAGAGATTTTCTTCTTGCATTTCCTCCTTACTTGCTCTATGTATCTTGTCTTACTTTTTGTTGGTTTTTTAATAAGCCAAATCTATGATAATTTAATTATTTATCTTATTTTAAGTTTACATCTTTTGTTAGTCGTTTTAGGTTGCGATTGGTTTTATCAAGGTGTAGAAGACTTTAAATATATAACAATACGTTCACTTGTCGTAAGACTTTTTTCTCTTATTGCTTTGTTCGTATTTGTTAAAAGCCGTTCGGACATTTATATTTATGCAGGGTTACTCGTTTTTGCTGAAGCAGGGAATTCTTTAATTAATTTCTTTCATTTACGAAAGTACATGAATATTTTTTCGCAGCGTTTCAAAGAATTAAATTTAAGAAGACATGTAAAACCGGCTCTTGAGATATTCTTTCTTAATATTATTGTGAGCATTTATGTAAATCTTGATTCTGTAATGTTAGGTTTTATCAGAGATAATGAATCGGTGGGATATTATGCTGCTGCTACTCGGATAACTCGAGCATTATGTGGGTTCACAACGGCATTAGGTGCTGTTGTTTTTCCGAGATTAACAAATTACTATAGCAATCATCAAATGGATAAATTTCGGAAACTTACAATAGTTTCACTTGACTTTTCAATGCTGACATTAATTCCGATATCTGGTATAACTATTCTTTCCGCACCGCTACTGATACCATTATTTTGCGGGAATGCATACCAACCGTCCATAGCTACATTGCAGATACTATCTCCCATCATGATTTTCTTAGGAATTTCTGGTGTTATGGGAACAAAAGTTCTTTATGCAATGAATTATCAGCGTATTATCATAATTTGCACAGGTATTGGCGCATTAACTAATTTTCTGTTGAATCTATTCCTAATACCTCTTTATTCTCATGTTGGAGCCGCAGTTTCATCTGTGTTGGCAGAGTTTATGGTTTCTGCTAGTATGCTTTATTATAGCAAAAAGTTTATAGGAATATCAATATTTAATAAAAATATACTTCAAGTTCTTATAGCAGCAATTATAATGTTTTTAATAGCATCGCTTTATTTCAACCTGTCTAGTAGCTTTTCCTTAATTACTCTTATTGTAGGTTCAATAATGGCATTATCGCTTTATACATTATTGCTATTTATTTTGAAAAATAGATACATTTTAAATGTTTATACAAGTTTATTAAAAAAAATACAAAATAAATGATCGTTACAAAAGAAGATTTGCGCTATTATCTTTCTGAAGATTGGAAAAGATATAATTTGTCTAAGACTCAATATGTTATAGGACGATTTACGTATGGGGGGGTAAATCATTACAACTATTAAGATGTTTACGTAAATGTGAGTATGCCTATAACAATAGAAATGACGTATCAATCTAAGCATACTGTCTTATATAATTAAGAAATACATTATACCAACTGGGTACTGTTTTATTATAAAACAATGATTGTTTTTTTATTGTTAATAAGTTTTTTGGCTATTCTTTTAGGCTATGCCAAGGATAAGAAATTTACTAGCCCGATAGTTATGTTTTCCTTTTTGTGGGCTTTTATAACTACATTGGCAGTTTTGCAACTCCGTCCTATAAACGAGGTAAGCGACAATATGCTTGGGATTATTATCGTAGGCGTTTTTTTCTTCTTCCTAGGCTCTATCATAGTTCCACGAAAGATAAATAGTAGTGGGGCTGTTATCTATAATAATGATAAAATCTATAGCTATTTAAAATATATTCAAATTTTAGGAATAATAATTTTTTTAATTGCAGATATACCAGCGTTAATATTATTACGAGAAGGTGCCACCATGGAAGATTTATATCAAATGAGAATGAATATGGCTCATGGTGGCGAGACTGAATTATCCGGAGTTTCTCACTTTCTAACTATTCTGTTAGAATATATAGCCCGCCCTGTATTAGCAATTTCTATACCTTATACTGTCTTAGACGTGCTATTATATAAAAGGTTTAGGAATATTATAATATGCATAACACTTTTAGTCCTTGGATATATCAGTAAGGCTAATCGTATGGATATAATACTTGCCTTCGTCTCTTTTCTATATGCATATTTGGTCTTTGAAAAATCCACGAAGTTCAGTATCGTTAAAACGTGGAGATTGTCAATTTATTTAGTGTTAGTACTAGTATTGTTTGTTTTCCTGTCCTCATTACGTAGTTCCAAGGAAATGAACATGTTTGATACATTTTATTTCTATTTATGTGGAAATATCCCGCTTGCTGAAGTGAAAATAGCGAAGTTAGGTATAGATCATATTTATACTTATGGAATGACTTCGTTTCAAGGGTTAATAAGACCTTTTGCACAATTTTTCGAAATTTTCCAGATAGGTTCATCTCAGCTGTTTGATTTAGCAGATAAATATGCAGATGTAGAAGAAGCAGAATATATTGGAGGATATGGATTATATAATGCATTTGTCGGACCATTCTATTTTTTCTATTGTGACTTAGGATATATTGGAGTAGCTATATACTCAGCTTTATTTGGTTTTTGTGTGGAGAAATTGTATTATAAAGCATTGTCCCAAAAAGATTTCCTTGTAAATGTGCTATTCGTAATGATAGTTGTTCGTGGTGTTTTATTCTCCTTCTATAATTTTTTATTTGCAGGTATTCCTTATGGAGTAGCACTATTCATTTTGATTTTATTCAGATTCTTAAAAAATAAAAAGTATGATTTACGTAAGTTGTCCTATTCGCCAATACACAGGAGGGCCAACTCTTGCTCATCAGTTGTGCAAGCTACTAAATGAGCACAAGATTGACTCGAAAATGTTTTATGTTGACAGGAACAAAAATCCAGAGAATCCTGTACATCCGAACTATCGTGAGTTTGGAAATCCCTTTGTGACATCATTAGATGAGTCAATAACCGATTCTATAGTGGTGTTGGAAACAAAATCATCACTACTTTCTGCTTATCCAAATGCAAAGAAATACTTATGGTGGCAGAGTGTTGACAATTTCTTTATTAGTCACATGAGCATATCCAAAAGGATATTAAAGTGGCTTGGTTTCTACCCGATTGATATAAAGAAAGAGGAAAAGAATTTTAGAAGGAATTATCCTGATGTTTATAACGATACCACTATAATACATTTGGTACAGAGTGAGTACGCACGGATTTTTTTAACAGAAGCAGGTGTGCCATCTGAAAGAATATGTAACTTAACGGATTATGTAGAAGATGAAATTGTACAGAAATCAAAATTAGTGAAGAATAACCATAGAGAAAACATTGTACTATATAACCCAAAGAAAGGATATAGGTTTACAAAAAAAATCATAGAAGCTTCTTCAGGTAAGGATTACGCTTTCTTGCCATTAGAAAATATGACTAAAAATGAGGTAATTAATAATTTAAGTAAAGCAAAATTATACATAGATTTTGGTAATCATCCAGGAAAAGATAGATTCCCAAGGGAAGCGGCACTTTGCGGCTGTTGCATTATAACAGGCAGAAGAGGGGCTGCAAACAATGATGTAGACATTCCTATAAGTAGTGGATACAAAATTGAAGACGCAGATAAGAACATACCATTAATTGTTGATACAATTGACAATGTTATGAGGAATTACCAAACTTGCTACAGAGAATTTGATACATACCGAAATAAAATCTTGCAAGAGAAAGAAATATTTAAGACAGAAGCTCTTACTATTTTTGGCTAAATTATATATAGCCTTTTTTTCTAAAATAATCATAGAGCAATGTAAAATCATATATTGAGCATGAAAGTATTAATTACTGGGGGGGCAGGGTTTATCGGCTCCAACTTAGCATTAAAGTTAATAGAGAAAGGCTACTCGGTTACAATTCTAGATAGCCTCTCCCCTCAGATACATGGGGATAATCCTGATATAACCTCACCTCTTTATCAAAGTATTAAGGATAAAACAAGGTTTATAAAAGGAAGTGTAACCTCGTGTGAAGATTGGCTATGTGCTCTTGACGGTCAAGATGCTGTGATACACCTTGCAGCAGAGACCGGCACCGGCCAGTCAATGTATGAGATTAAACGCTACATTGACGTCAACATTGGCGGCACGGCTTTGCTGCTGGATATTCTGACCAACACGAAGCACCACGTGAAGCGTGTGGTGGTGGCGGAGTCGCGTGCTATCTATGGAGAGGGTAAGTACCATTGTGACAAGTGTGGCGATGTCTATCCTACCGAGCGTAAGGATGAGGATATGGCCAAGGGAAACTTTGAATGTCATTGCCCCAAGTGTGGAGGGAAGGTTACGCTGGTAGCGACGACAGAAGACAGTGCTATTCATCCCTCTTCTGTCTATGGCATCGGTAAGCAGGTGCAAGGCCAGTTAGTACATTTGATCTGCAAGAACATTGGTATTGAATCGGTATCATTCCGTTATCAGAACGTGTATGGTCCCGGCCAGTCCCTGACCAATCCCTATACAGGCATCTTGAGCATCTTCTCCAACCGCATCAAGAGCCACAAAGGTATCAATATCTTTGAAGACGGCAAGGAGACCCGTGACTTTGTCTATATTGATGACGTGGTAGATGCTACCATAGCCGGTATGGAAGTGCCGGAGGCCAACGGACACGTATTCAACGTGGGAACCGGCATAGCAACAGATGTGCTCACCGTTGCACAAACCCTTTGCAAGCATTATGGTATTGACGTGCCGCTGACCGTTTCCGGCAACTACCGTTTGGGTGATATCCGGCATAACTTTGCTGACATCACCCTTGCCAAACAGATTCTTGGCTTCCTGCCCAAATGGAGCTTTGATGCAGGCATCAAGCAGTTTACGGAATGGGTGAACCGTCAGGAATTACAGACAGACAATTATGAGGCCTCGTTGGAGGAAATGAAGCAGAAAGGCCTCTTTAAATAAATCATAACATATGAAAGTATTAGTAACAGGAGCCAATGGCTACATTGGCCGCCATGTGGTACACGCTCTTTTGGACAAAGGTGCAGATGTGATAGCGTGTGATATAGTGACGAATGACATAGATGAACGGGCAGAACGCAAGACGCTGAACCTCTTCGAACTTCCCGAGGGTAATGTCTATGAACAGTTAGGTTCGCCGGATGTTTGTCTCCATATGGCTTGGCGCAACGGCTTTGTACATAACGCCCCTACCCAGATTGGCGACC
>Ga0310695_10008259_pt1 | contig 16194 bp, 11 predicted proteins | sample RumenRJG_04DNA_FD_203882 | JGI IMG/M metagenome (GOLD analysis project Ga0310695, IMG submission 203882) | Bovine rumen microbial communities from Lethbridge, Alberta, Canada - RJG_04 (v2) (version 2) | ecosystem: Host-associated > Mammals > Digestive system > Stomach > Rumen | place: Canada...
CTGACGAATGTGTGGAGATAACGATTTTGAATCCTTGCGCCATCAGTTGTGCCACCTCGCCAATAAATCCAATGATTGCCCTCGGATGCAACCCCATTTCGGGTTCTTCGATGACAATGTATTGGAATTGGGATGTCTGGTCTTTTGAGATAAAATAATTTGCCATACTAAGCGGCATATATTCTTTTTGACCCGCACTCCACGCAACAAACGGCAACGATGTCTCGCCGACGCGAAGGCGCATTTTTTGCGGCCCCATACTCGAATCTATTTCTATTTTACCATTATGGTAAATACTTGAAGGGCTGGCAATTGCAGATGCCATTTTCTCAGCATCGGGCGCAAAATTTTGCCGCAAATATTCGCTAAATTCGCGCACAACGTATGGCGTTTCATAGTCAAATTCCATAAAACGTTTTGGTCTGCCGTCGGCAATGCAAAGCACACGCTGCGCCGGAATGTAGAATATTTTTTCGGTTTTATTCGATTGGGATGCGCCATCAATCTGTTGCATCTTCAAATTGTTGATACCAAAATAATGTTTCAGGATATTGTCGCCATCGGTGTTGTATGAATAATTATTGAGGTTGTTTTTGATGCTAAGATAATCCTCACGCAGTTTCCAAGCCTGCAAAAAGATACTTTTGCCGCTCGCCTGTGGTCCCACGATAAAAGTCATATCGCCAAACTCTACGTCGGCAGCCTTTATCGGTCCAAAATTATGTAGTGTGAATGAGGTGTTCATATTGTTTTGTTAATGTTTCCATCCGCAAAAGTAATGAAAATGTTTGCTAATTGCAAAAAAAATATTTTGACACCGCCATCGCCGTGTCCGCCGCCGTGCGCTCACGCACACGGCTTGGAAATACCGCCCCGTTGGGGCTCTTTTTGGTGCGCGTTTTTCTTCGGGCGGCGGCTAACGCCGCTTTTCCCCGAAAAAACTTGTTTCTCAACGCAAAAAAAGTTTTTTTTTACGAATGTTTTGAACTGAGGGAGAGGCGAAAGCCGACCTCGTAACCGCAGTCGCCAGGGTTGCCCCTGCAGAGGTTTGAAACACGGCAGTCCTGCGCGTCGTAGTCCCACGCCCCCCCACGCAAACAGCGGTCGCCACCCGAAGAATCCAAACACCATTCCCAAACGTTTCCCGACATACCATGGATGCCAAGTCCATTAGGCTTTTTTTCAGGTGAAATTACAGGATGGGTATGATTATCGTCATACCACGCTACTTCTTCGATTTTATCGCTTCCACTGAATTCAAATCTCTCTTGTTTACTACCCGCATGAGCAGCATATTCCCATTCGTCTTCCGTAGGCAAATTGAATCTAAAATGCCTTAATCTCTTATCATCATTCAGCTTAATAATAAAATTCATACAATCATACCATGAAACAGATTCTACTGGATATAGCGAAGTATCTGTTCTTAATTCTTTTTCATTAAAACGACTTGGATTATTCCCCATTATCTTAGTCCACAATTCCTGTGTAACTTGAGTTTCAGCGATGTAATAATCAGGAGATACCTTTATCATTTTGAATTTCACGTCTTCAAAATCAAAAGGAATAAACGTTGTTCCATTTTCTGTTTGCTCTGGCGGCAAGGGTCGGTCGTATTCCTCTCTGGTTTCGAGCCAATTGTAATATAAAACATGCGAAGAAACATCTTTATACTCGCCATAGACCTTGTTGTATATTTCTTCACCCGAATTGTTGTAAAGTCCTTTCAGCAAATATGCCTTGTACCAAAGTTCAAACACTTCGGCATCATCCTTCCACCGAGCCAAGCTCCTTAAAAAATCCAAATCTTCATACACGGAATAATCTTTGGTAGAGCCAATTCCGAAAATCGACAATGGAGTATTGCGGATACACGGGCGAGTGATATAGTCGATTTCCTCGCCTGATGAGAGGAGAGATTTTACGTTGGCGATGTAGTTGGAGTAATCGAAATCAAGAGATTGCTCTCGGATTTCATTTTTCAAATTGTCGGCTAATAATCCGTGAATACGATAAGTTAGCCCTTCTTTTTTGACATACTGCCACCACCTAACATCTTTAGCTCCTTGCTTAAATTCTACGGATGATAGAATCACTCTATCTGTCAAATAATTTAACTCGCGTTTAAAGTTTGATTTTCCTTCCTTTTTTAGCAATTGATTAATAGTATCTAAGCCAATATAATCATACTGCCACAATATAAAATGTTGCAAAACGTATTTTATATCTTCTCGTTTCTCAAATTGTCTAAAAGTAATTAGTTGTTTCAAATAAAGACACACATCAATTGTGTTTTCTTTATCCAAAAAACATGTACTATACTTACAATAGTCAGGATTTTTGGTCATTTCATTTTCGATACGGCTTTTGGAGACAACCTCGCATAATTCTTCATACGTACTGTCGCCATCCTTACCATATACCGCCAACTGTTCTATCAATAGTGGATGATAAAATACCAACTCGAAAAGATTGTTCAGTTTTGATACATCTTCTTCTTTTTCTTCATCAAACCAATCCGGCTTGTAAACACTACAAAAGAGTTCACGCGCGGCAATAAGATCATTTTCAAAATTGGGCAATTCAAATCCATCACTCAATGTGCCATTAATTCTTTTCCTCGAAAGATACAATATATGCCATTTCGTTTCTGCATTGCTGAGTTTCAAAGCCTCCAATCCTTCTCTATCAATATTCACATCAATAATAAGCAAACAGGCATTATTGGCTTTACCCAAAATCAAATCAATTTGACTCGTTATAAATGGAACATCATTTTCGTTTTTCTGAAATATTATGTCATTATCAGGAACCTGTCTTTTGATACATCTCCGAAGTTCTCGATTAAAATCTTGACAAATATCATCATTGGAGGTAACGAATTGGATTTTCTTATATGCACCTCCATAAACTTCAATATATCGATGTGCAACAGAAGTTTTTCCCATACCGCCTGTTGCAACAACATTCAAAGAATTTTCCCCTTTCAAAAAACATTCACGCAATTTTTCGATAAAATTATCACGACCATAAATTTTTTTGTTTTTTGGTTTGTTGTAATTGAAATCTATGGAATCGAAAGATATGTCGTCGATAGAGGTCGGGACGGTGTGGGCTTTTACTTGAACATCCATCTGAGGATTATCATGTACATACTTTTTGATTGTTGGTACATTATATGACTGAATCTGTGCAATATTATCTTTGAAAATCGGATAATTTAAATCAAAAAGGTGTTTGCACTCATTGTCAATCCGCATTAGAAACGATGACAATGCAGATTCCTCATCAGTAGATTTAATTTCGTTATCTTTGATAGGAGATTTCGTACTTGACGTATTTGCACCAGGAAGTTTTAAGGAGAAAATGTCTTCATGAGATATTTGCCCTAACACCTCCTTCATATAAAAAGCACCGTATTCTGCGTTCACCCAACCCGAATCCAACGCCGCATCTGTCAACAAGATAAACAAATATTTGCTTTGTCCAAAAGCATCTTTTATATGTTCGCGCCATTGCCCACTCGGAATATCTCGCGAAAAAAAGATATTCTTCTTGTGGTCAAATATATGATTCAAAAACAATTTTAGCTCTTCGCCGCATCGCCTGACTTTTCCCTTGTCGTCGTGCCACGAAATAAAGATGTCCCAATCCTTTTCAGGAATGTTTTTATAATTTTCTTCTGCCATAATTATCTAATATTTGCACCGTCAAAATTAACATATTTCCTCAAATTGCACAAAATATTTTTTTGTGGGACAGCGAAGTATTTTTTGTCATTTTTGAAAATTATCCCTATTTTTGCAAAAAAGAAAAATATTACGATTATGTTACCCATCAACACTCCTGCGCCTGAATTTTCCCTGCCGGATCAGGACGGAAAAATCCGTAATCTGAGCGATTACAAAGGCAAAAAAATTATACTTTATTTTTATCCGAAAGACAACACTTCCGGCTGCACAAAACAGGCGTGCAACTTCGCCGAACTTTTTCCGCATTTCAGAGAAAAAGGCGTTAAACTTCGGTTGAGAAGAAACTTTCAAACGAGAGATTTATTTCAGGCGCACCCGCAGCAGTGGTTGAACGCGAAAAGCAAAAACTTTCTGATACGAAAATGAAAATCGAAGCGTTAGAAAAACAAATTGCAAGTTTGTAAAAAAACGCTAAAAAATAGAAAAATAAGAGCCGTAAAAAAAAGAATTTACGGCTCTTATTTTTTTTATAGTTCGTATTTTTTTAAGCCCATGGATCATCGGCTTTAGGTATTCTAATATCGGGAAGTAAGAAATTTTCCCACAAAAACCATTGATTTCCTTTTTTACGAAGTTTTATCTGACGGGGAGAATCAGCACCCGAAGAAACAAGCCACAACGTTACATATCCTTCCGATTGATAAGAATACGGATTATCAAAAACCTCTACCGTATATTCTGTCGGCTGATAATTGTTTTCGGGTGAAGTCCCTTTGAAATAACTTCTCGGTTTATAAAATTTACCCGTCAATCTGTCCCTTAAAAATTGTTTATCGTATGCTGACATAGGCTGAGGACCTTTAAGGAAATTCAGCATATCAATACAATCATTAACGCTCGTTTCGTAACGGCACAAAACCGCTACCACCAAAGCGCAGACTTCAAAAGGATTTTCCAAAGTAGCCTCTTTCAATGCCTGCAATTCGCTAACATTCTGCGGAAGCGAGGCAAAAGTAATTGTCTGGCGTTTTTCCATAATTTATTCAAGTATATTTAAGGTTTAATAAAAAAATTAATGCTCTTTTTTTTCTTAAAGGCTGACCTCGTTATGAAATTCAACAAGCCTTTGGATAGGACGCTGAATTATCGACGAAATTGTAATGCCGTGGAAACGGGCAGCATCTCTTAAAATATCTCCAAAATACGAGGCAATCGAGCCTACAAAACCCGCACTGTAATTTTTCGGACGGTCGAGCCTGATAATATTATGATTGAAAAACAAATCAAACTCGCAAAACACCAAATTCCTGAAAATCGGGTCATTAATATGCTCGTGGATAAAAGGCACAAGACTCGCCAAAAATACAGCCGGAGTATCAGAACGGTATACACCGTAAATTACATCGTCATAACTCATCATGCACTCTTTTTCAAAAAGGTTACGGTAAGTATCCGGCAATTCCTTTTTGTAAATGGCATTAACAAGTCTTTTTCCGATACTTGCTCCGGAGCCTTCATCACCGATAATATAACCCATCGGATAAATATGATCTCCGATTTCAAAATTACTATAAACTCCTGAATTACAACCCGTTCCCAAAATACAGGCAATTCCCGGATCGGTCTTAAAAATAGCCCGTCCAGCACCCGTCAAATCGTCAAAAGTATAAATTTCGGAGTTTTGAAAAAAGTATTTGAGCGTATAAGAAACCTTCTCCGCTCCTATTCCTTCAATGCAGCCCGCACCGTAAAAATATATTTTATCTATTGACTTTGTGTCTATTCCGTTAGAGGATATGGCATTCTTGATAGCCAACAAAATAACCTCATCCTTGGAGTGAATGGCATTAAAACCCACCCCAGAAAAGAATTTTACATCCTCATCACCGTTTGAAACCGCCCAATCGCATTTGGTAGAACCGCAATCTGCTATCAAAAACATAATTTTATCCTTTTTTTTTAAGTTTATGCTAAATTAGTAATTGTTTCCTAAATTTACAATTTTTTTCAGAGAATCCTCAAGCCCATAACGGAAATATCGTCCCTTTGGTCTACGCCGGACATAAAATCGTCCAACTCTTTTTCAAGATTTGCCTTTATAACAGACATTTCTTCGTTACGATTTGCCGTCAGCGTTCTCAAAAATCTGGCACTTGAAAAACGCTTACGTTCTCTGTTATTTTGATCTATAATGCCGTCAGAGGTCATAAAAAACATATCGCCTTTATGAACCTCAAAAACTTTGCTCGTAAATTGTTTGTCGATTTCGCTATTATAACCACCGATAGAAATTCTGTCAGCGCCTATGGATTTGAATTCGTCAATTTCTTTGTTATAATAATAAAGAGCGTTTTTAGCACCCGAATACGAAACCGATTTTATTTCTCCGTTTTCGCCCAAATCAAAAGCACAAATCGCCATATCAAGACCGTCATTATTTTCGGAATTCTGCTGATTAAGGGCAAGAACAATTTCCTTGTCCAAAAGTTTCAAAATCCTATCCGTTTCATAATGTCCGCCTCGAATTACAATATCATCGAGTAACGTATTACTAATCAATGACATGAATGCACCTGGAACACCGTGTCCCGTACAATCGACAACGGCAGCAAAAATTTTATGAAGTCCGACGCCCTCTTTTTCTATCGTTCTAAACCAATAAAAATCACCGCTGACAATATCTTTAGGACGGAAAACTACCATTCCGCTAAAATACTTATTAATTGTAGCCTCATCAACAAGAATTGCGTCCTGAATAGTTTTAGCATAACGTATTGAACCATTAATTGCATTATTCTTACTTCTTAATTGCTGATAATCCCTTGCCTTGTCGATTGCAATGCTGACGTAAGAACTTACCATTCCGATATTTGCAATATCTGTTTTGGAATAATAATCATTTTCTTTGACACCGATAACAAAAACGCCGTTAGCCTTGTTGCTTTCTCTTAAAGGCATAAGACAAATCGTGCCTAAATCCAAATTTTCTTGTTCGGAACAAAAATAAGATTTTTTGCAATTTTCACCCGTCAAGAATACGTCAGAATTAGACATATAACATTTTCGCTCAGCAAAAGTATCGTCTTTACAAGGAACTTTCTTGGCTTGAGAAAGCTCGTTGTTTATAAAAATATAATTAAATTCCAACGAGTTGAGACTCGGGCTAAAAATTCCTATCGAAAAGAAATCCGCTTTAACAATCTGCGTAACATGGTTGTAGGCCGTCATTATAATATTTGAAATATCAAACGAAGAGGTTATCTGACGGCTTATGTCGTTGAGAACGAGAATGTTTTTAAGCGATTTTTTGATTTCCTCGTTACGTCTTGTAATTTCAATACGGTTGAGTTCCAACTCTTGATTTTTGCTGACAAGTTCGTCCCTATGATGCTCGATTTCCTGACTTTGCCTTAAAATCTCCTCCTTTTGAGCCTCAAGTTCAGCGTTCACTTTTGTTAACGCCTCAGTACGGGAAACCACCATTTGCTCAAGTTTGCGCTGATTTTCCTTCAAATTCCTTGTTCTCAACCAATAAACGAAAACTACGAAAAATACCATCGCCAAAATCTCCAGCGTTACAAACCACCAAGTCCTATAAAAAGGAGGTTTCACTGTTATTTTCAAAGGCCTTATGTCCGAAACACAACCGTCAGCATTCTGACATTTCACCTCAAAAATATAATTGCCCGGAGCAAGATTAGTAAAAGTAATTTCATGTCTTGTTCCAACGTCAATCCAATTCTTGTCATAACCCTCAAGAAAACAAAAATAACGGTTGCCGCCCTCGTTTACAAAATTAAGCGAGGTAAACTCTATCGTAAATGTACTCTGATCAGAGGTCAATTCTATTTTGTCGGTTGCTTCCGTGGCTTTAGTTAAAGGTGAATTTTTATCCAAAGGCATAACCCTCGAATAATTAATCATCAAACCCGTTATCATCGGCATAGGAAGCTGTATGTTGTCGGAAATTTCTTCAGGATTAAAATAAATGAAACCGTTAGCAGCTCCAAAATACATCGTGCCATCCTTGTCCTTAAAAGCACCCCTTAACTGAAAATTCTCCGTTAAAAGTCCGTCAGAACTAAGATAGGTTCTTACGACTTCCATTTTTTCGGGGTCAAACTTAGAAATACCTTTTGAGGTCGAAACCCACAAAAGTCCTGTTTTTTCGTCTTCGATAATACCTTTAATATCATCGCTCAAAAAGCCGCTCTCCCTGCCGATATGACGAAACGTTTTGCTCTTGACATCAAAAAGGTTGAGACCAAAACTTGTTCCGACCCATATTCTTTTCTTACTATCAATCAAAATATAAGAAACCCAACTATGACTCAATGAAGAGGTGTCCTCCATATCAGAATCATAATTTTCAAAGACATCGTTTTCTATGTCATAAATCGTCATACCCTGATACGAGCCGACATAAAGTTTTCCATCGGAAAATGCAAGACAAGTTCCCCAAATACTGCACAAATGTTTACCGTTTTTGTCAATATTATGCCTTTTAACAATACCTTTTTTCTTGTCAATTACCTCGTAAAGACCGTCCCCGTTTGTTAAAATCCAAACTCTGTCCTTATCGTCACAAAGCATGGAAGTCGTAAAATCGGAAGACATATAATTGGAATCAACCTGACTAATAGGATATTCATCAACGTCTTTAAGATTAGGGTGAATCCTTGTTACGGTACGGTTATAACCACCGTTATAAAGATAACCTTCTTTATCATAACAAAGTCCCAAAACAGAAGCCCTTCTCATTTTCGTTCCCTTACGCTCCTGCGGGTCAAAACAATCAAAACGTCTAACAGCATTTTTTTGCCAAAACGTAGCACCGCCACCGTCACAACCGATAACAATCATGTCGCCGTAAGCATCAAAAGCACTGACATAATTTTTGTTAGGAAGAATTTCCGGCTCTTCGTTTGAAACGTTATGAAACCTTTTGGAAGGATTGATTTCCGTAAACGACAAACCTTTCCAAGTTCCAAACCACAAAAGTCCGCGGTTATCCTCTCTGACATCCATAACCGTCGGAGAATTAAGACGATAAGGAGTTCTATTGGAAGCAGAAGGAACTATTGTCAAATATTTTGTTTTAGGATTATAAACAAAAAGTTCTTTTGCATTAGTACCGATCCAAATAAGACCGCGGCTGTCTTTGAAAAAACATTTCGTTTCTTTTTCGGGGAAAATATCAATATTAACGGCATCAAGTTTTTTGAACTTGTTTTCGTTCTGACTGAAAATCAAAAAGCCGTTGTCGCCACCGAAAAATACCTCACCGTTTCCGTTGTCAAGAAAGGCAAAATTTCCTTTTGTCGGCGTATCATATTCATAATCATCACAATTTATGGTTCTTAACAGATCGCCTTGCGAACTCATTTTGTAAATTTTGCGGTCGGCATCGCTCAAAAGCCAAAAATTATCCGTATTGTCAATATAACAATATCGTGATTTTAATTTATCCAAAACTTCGGGGTAAAAAGCACGGAAAGTGCTGTCTGAAGAATCAAAAACATAAAGCCGCGAATAAGAAGAATAAAAATAAATTTCACCCGCATTGTTTACTAAAATTTTATCGGCTTGATAACTGCCTTTGATCTTGCCGTCGTCCAATACAAGCGGCACAAAAGAAAACTGTCCCGTTATCGTATTAAAATTAGAAACGCCTCTTTCGGTTGCAATCCAAATCCTACCGCTTTTGTCTTTTTCAATATCGGCAATAGTATTACCTGAAACAATATTTGTTTTACGGTTACCGTTTGCCGAAAAAATTTTAAAATTCTGTCCGTCATAACGGCAAAGTCCTGACTTACAACCTATCCAAATATAACCGTAATCATCAACTTCAATACAATTAATCAAATCATTGACAAGTCCGTTTTGCTCATCAACGGTATGAAACAAAGGTTGCCTTTCTTGTGAAAACGCAGTCCCCCCAAGAAAAGCAAGATTTATAAATAGTATCGCAAATATGTACTGTAAAGATTTCATATTGATTATCTACATCAACCGCTTTTTACGATTAAACAGCGAGTAAAGATAATAATTACTCATCAAAAACCGTACACTTTTTTTATTTTTTTTTACGACATAAGATTTTTTTTCTTTCAATAAGATTACATCATCATATTGAACAAAGTCTCAAGCGTCTTTTTAAGATTTTTTCTCTCCACAATGGTATCCAAAAATCCGTGTTCCAAAAGGAATTCCGAAGACTGAAAACCCTCCGGCAAATCTTTTCCCGTAAATTCTCTTATGACCCTCGGACCTGCAAATCCGATAAGAGCCTCAGGTTCAGCCATATTAATATCACCCAACATTGCAAACGATGCTGAAACACCGCCGGTTGTAGGATTTGTCATAACCGAAATATAAGGAAGACGTTTTTCACTAAGTTGAGTAAGTTTTGCTGAGGTTTTAGCCATCTGCATAAGCGAAAAAGCACCTTCCATCATTCTCGCACCGCCCGAACGGCTGATAATTACCAGCGGCTGAGAGTTTTTGATACAATAATCAACGCTGCGTGCTATTTTTTCGCCGACAACAGAACCCATAGAACCTCCGACAAACTCAAAATTCATACAATCTATCGTAACATTACGACCACCGAGTTTTCCCGTTGCAACCGAAATAGCATCTTTAAGATTCGTTTGTTTTTCAACTGCGGCAATTCTGTCAGTATATTTTTTTCTGTCCACGAAATTCAACGGGTCGCTTGAATGTAAGTTTCCAAACAATTCCTCGTATTCACCCCCGTCAAAAAGGATTTCGTAATACTCTTTCGTTGAAATTCTCTCGTGATAATTGCATTTAGGACAAACACAAAGATTTTTTTTGTGGTCATCTGTCGTGATAATTTCCTTACACTGAGGACATTTGTACCAAAGTCCATCAGGAATTTCTTTTTTGTCTTTAGTTTCGGTACTAATACCTTGTTGTGATCTGTTAAACCAGCCCATGTTTTTTACGATTAGTTTAATACCGGAGTTTTCGCAGAATTCCTTTCCGCCCTTAACCCCGGAAAAAGATTTTTACTTTCGCCGCAAAGTTAAGCAATTATATGATAATAAAAAAAAAAATTTCCACCCCGGACATAAAAACGGGAATTATTGCATTTTTTCCATTTTATAACCTAATTTTTTCAATTCGATAGCCGCACCTATTCTGTAAAGCACGTAAAGACTACGTGTATAAACATAAAAGGCCGTTACGCTACCCCTTTCCACTTGTTCTTTTCGTATAGTGCTCATAACAAAAAACACGCACTCCCTTACCATATCCTCACATTTAGTAAAATCCTCTTTGTCAAGACAGAGAATCTGACCTCTTACCACTTCGTCAAGATAATCAAAACCGCGCTTGTCCCTTAAATGAAGATAAAGATTTTCGTGTTTGGAATAAATATCCCATTCCGTATCCCAATATTTTGCGATAGCCATGCCGATATAAACAGGCCAAGCCAAAGTAACTGATTCGTATTTTTGAACCTCCTTCAACGCATCTTTTATATAAGATGGCGAAATAGAATCCCATTTTTGAGTAATATCGGGAGTCTCTTGCATTTTACCGTCAAGCCAACCCTTTGAAGTACAAAATGTTATAAGATTTTCTAACAATTTTTGTTCAAATTTATCGAGATATTCTTGTTGCTGCATTTTCGTTTAAAAGTTTTTTTCGGGACAAATTTACATATTTTTTTCTAATTTTTTTTGTAATTTTGCAAAATCATGAAGCGTGACAAGGATCAACTATTTTCATTCATACGAAACGGACAGCATATTACAACAAAAGAACAGGTAAATTTGACAGCAAAACTGTCAATACCTGCCATAATGACACAAATTTCTTTTATTCTCGTTCAGTACATTGATGCTTCGATGGTCGGACATCTCGGTGCTGAATGTGCTGCAGCCGTAGGTTTAATGAGTACAAGCACATGGCTTCTAGGAGGATTGTGCGAATGTATAGCAACAGGTTTTTCGGTAATAGTTGCCCACAAAATCGGTGCTAACAAGTTTTACGAGGCCAAAAACGTTTTAAGGGAATCATTCACGGTATGTACGACATGGGCATTAATGCTTTCATTTTTCGGAGTTTTAATAAGTTCTGTTCTACCGCATTGGCTCAACGGCGGAGATGACATCAGCCCTCTTGCAAGCCGTTATTTTTTGATATTTTCGTTAGGAATACCTTTTTTTTCACTGAATTATCTCTCGGGAAGTATGTTAAGAAGCACGGGAAACATAAAAATCCCGTCAATTTTGAACGTGGTAATGTGCGTTTTGGACATGATTCTAAACTTTTTCCTAATATATCCGAGCCGTGAAATTAATTTTTGCGGCAACACCTTTTATATATACGGAGCCGGACTCGGAGTTTCGGGAGCAGCCTTAGGAAGCGTTTTAGCATTTGTAATTGTTTCAATCATAATTACTTACTATTTGGTAGTACGTTCCAAAGATTTAAAAATTTACAACGAAGAAGGCTCTTTCCGTCCCACGAGGGAAAACCTCCAAAACGCATTAAAAATTTCCGTACCGATAGGACTTGAAAGGGCTGTAATGTGCATCGGAGCAATCATCGTAACATCTATAATAGCACCGCTGGGCAATGTCTGCATAGCCGCTGACACTTTTGCAATAACGATAGAAGGCATTTGTTATATGCCCGGATACGGTATTGCCGATGCTACGACAACGCTCATAGGACAAAGCATAGGGGCGGCAAGAAAAAATTTAGCTAAAAGTTTCGCTAAAATTACAACGATAATTTCAATGCTGGTTTTAACCGCGATGTCAACCATAATGTTTTTGAGTGCGAGATTTATGTTTTCGCTAATGACTGACAATCAAGAAATTATAGAACTCGGAACTACAATTTTGAGAATTGAGGCTTTTGCTGAACCATTTTTCGGAGCGGCGATAATATGTTATAGTTGTTTTGTGGCGGCAGGTAATAGTCTTTTGCCCAACATCATAAACATAACTTCGATGTGGATAATAAGAATTCCGCTTGTGATGTATATGGCTAATTTTAACGGACTTATCGGTGTTTGGACGGCAATGTGTATAGAACTTATTATAAGAGGTTCAATATTTTTGTACTACCTGCGCTCCCCGAAATGGCTCAACACTCAAGCCGTCAGAGATGCCGAAAAAGCAAAAAAAGTATTGTAAAAAAACATTTTTTTGTTAATTTTGCGGTGTAGTATATTTAATTATTAATAACCGAAAAAATTATGTGGATAGTTTGTGCCGACTTAGAAGGCGTTTTTGTTCCGGAAATTTGGGTTAATGTAGCCCTCAAAACCGGCATCGAAGAGTTAAAATTAACAACAAGAGACATAAAGGATTATGACGTCTTGATGAAATACCGTCTTGAAATTCTTGACAAACATAATCTTAAACTTCAAGATATTCAAGAGGTTATCAACACGTTGCAACCTCTGCCGGGAGCACTTGAATTTATCAGAGAAATACGCAAGGCAACAAGATTTGCTATCGTAAGCGACACGTTTGTAGAATTTGCACAGCCGCTTATGGACAAACTCGAAAATCCGTTCCTCCTTTGTCATAACCTTGAAACCGATGCCTCAGGCAGAATCGTTAATTACCGTTTAAGACAAGAAGACCCGAAAAGAAAAACCGTTGAAGCATTCAAATCGCTAAATTACAACGTTTTAGCATTCGGCGATAGTTACAACGACGTTACGATGATAAGCCGTGCCGACAAAGGTATCCTGTTTTGTCCGCCGGAAAACGTTAAAGCCGATTTTCCTCAATATCCGGTAGTTACGGACTTAGAAAGCCTCAAAAAAGAAATTTTAGAGACGGTAAAAAATTAATTGTAGCAAAAAATTTGTTAATTTATTTTTTTCGCAAAAAAAATTTTTTATATTTGCAACAATAAATTTTAATACTGAAAATCATGGAAAAAAATTATCAGAAAGTAAAAAATTATCTTTTGGATTTGGAATACACCATAGTTCAAGAGAGCGAGGCTGACGGTACTTTTACTATCAGCAAAGAAGACGAAGGCGTTAAAAATATGATAATTGCGTGTGCCGACCCGATTTTGATTATGGAACAGCCGCTATTTAAAATCAAAAAGGAAAGTGCCGATGTTTACAAAGAACTCCTAAAGAAAAACCGCGAAATCGTTCACGGCGCATTTACGCTTGATGACAGCGGTACGGTACTTTTCAGAGATACCCTTCAGATTGAGAACCTTGATTTGAACGAATTAGAAGGTTCATTAAATTCGCTTTCAATATTATTGAGCGAATACGGACAAGAATTAGTTAAATTTGCAAAATAAAAAAGAAAGAAAATGCCGGTAATACATTTAAACACGGAAAATTTTCAAAAAGCTTTAGCCTCGTCAAAGGTTGCAGTTATTGACCTTTGGGCTGAATGGTGCGGACCGTGCCGCTCAATGCTCCCTATTGTAGACAAAATAGGTGAAGAATACAACGGAAAAGCTCTTGTGGCTAAAGTAAACGTAGACGAAGAGCCTGAAATCGCAGGACAATTCGGAGTCAGAAGTATTCCGACATTTTTGTTTTTCAAAGACGGACAGCTCGCCGAAAAACACGTCGGCACATTGAGCGAATCGGCTTTCAAATCAAAAATTGATACGCTGTTGTAAAAAAACATATTCAAAAAAAAAATTGAAAGTTGAGAAATTCAACTTTCAATTTTTTTTGAATATTAATAACTCATTATCACCGATTTTAGTTTTCTCTTTCAATTTGCCGCAAAACTCAGCCGCTTTGGTTCCGTTATACAACATTTTGTCCGATTGAAAAATACGAATTTCATCCCAAAGTCCTGATTTCAAAAACAATTCATGTGTCATCTTACCGCCCTCAATTATAACACTTTGCAAATTCATTTCGTAAAGAACATTAAGAATGTTATGCGCCAAATCTTTATTAAAATCGATTTTAACAAAAACAGTTTTCGACAAATCGTTTTCAACCTCATGCTCCGTTAAAACCACAGTTTGTTGCGAACCGTCAAAAATATTCAGTTTTTTATCAAGTCTTAAATTTCTATCCAAAACCACTCTGACAGGATTTTTACCACTATAAAGGCGGTTATTAAGTTGCGGATTGTCTCTTTGAGCCGTCGTTGTTCCGATTAAAACAGCATCCTCCTGGCTGCGCCATTTATGATTTAAAACCTTGGTCAAAGGATTTGAAATCATAACTGGAGAAAAATCCTTATCAATGTATCCGTCAAGACTTTGCGCCCATTTCAAAATCACATACGGACGTTTCAAATTAACGAAAGTAAAAAATCTCACGTTCAATTCCTGACATTCTCTTTCCAAAACGCCCGTTACGACTTCAATGCCCGCTTTTTTAAGTTTTTCGATACCCTTGCCATTCACTTTTGAAAACGGGTCAAGACAGCCGACATAAACTTTTTTTAAACCTTTTTCGATAATTAAATCCGCACACGGAGGCGTTTTTCCGAAATGAGCGCAAGGTTCAAGCGTTACGTAAATTTCTGATTTTGAGAGTAATTCCGGATTTTTAACGGAATTAACGGCATTTACCTCGGCATGAAAAGTACCAAATTTTTTGTGATAACCTTCACCGATAATTTTCCCGTTGAAAACGATAACGGCTCCCACCATAGGATTTGTGCTGACAGCTCCCGCTCCAAGCCGCGCTAATTCAACGGCACGGCGCATAAAATTTTCTTCTAAAGTCATATTCCAAAAATATTTTCTGCGTTTTCGGTAGTTTTTGTTATAACAGTTTCAATATCAAGATTTTTCAATTCTGAAATTTTTTCAGCCACAAAAGTTATAAAAGAACTTTCGTTGCGTTTTCCACGTTTCGGCACCGGGGCAAGATAAGGCGAATCGGTTTCCAAAACTATTTTTTCAAGCGGCAAGACCTCCTTTACGATTTGAGATAATTCCGCTCCCGAATTTTTGAAAGTTACCACGCCGCCTATTCCGAAACTAAAATTTTCAAAACTATTGAGAATTTTTTCAGCATCGCTTCTCACAGATGAAAAACAATGGAAAATACCCCTTGCATTTTTATAATTTTTCAGGATTTCAAAAACCACGTTGTATGCCTCACGGCAGTGAATTATTATCGGAAGATTATTTTCAACTGCTTTATTAACTTGATAATCAAAAACTTTTCTTTGAACCTCAAGAGTATCTTTCATATAATGAAGATCGATTCCGATTTCACCGACAGCAACCGAATCTGAAGAAAATTTATACGAAAAAATTTTTTCTAATTGTGTTTTGAAATCTTCAACAAAAATATCTTCGGGATGAAGTCCGAGTGTGGGAAAACAATTTTCAGGGAATTTTTTACAGAGTTCGTCAATGCCTTGAAGCGATTTTTCGGAGCAACATGGCAAAACCATTTTTTTTACTCCGCAGTCCACGGCCCTTAAAACGGCTGAATCTCTATCATCAGCAAAAGCCGAATCAAAAAAATGTGTATGCGTATCAAACAAATACA
>Ga0310695_10008261_pt1 | contig 16191 bp, 13 predicted proteins | sample RumenRJG_04DNA_FD_203882 | JGI IMG/M metagenome (GOLD analysis project Ga0310695, IMG submission 203882) | Bovine rumen microbial communities from Lethbridge, Alberta, Canada - RJG_04 (v2) (version 2) | ecosystem: Host-associated > Mammals > Digestive system > Stomach > Rumen | place: Canada...
CATTAAGCACAAAACTTAAGTCTTCATCCGAATAATCACCCTGCTTCAACTTTTCAATTAACTCGACTCTATTTAGTTGTTTCTGTGTTTCATCTATAGAAGGAGCAACGCCGATGAAATGAGAAATCAAAGCCGAAACTAAACCTATAAATACATCATGTGCAATTGAGCCTTTATTATTAACTCCTTTTATGATTAGTTTATAGATGTCTCGAACTCCACCTTCCTGTGTAGCAGAGAAATCTAGTTGGCAATCTTCATCTAATACATCACTTAGATGATTTAATACATCTATAACACATCCGCCACATTTATTGTGAACTTCAGTATCCATGTCATGAAGGCCTTCCTTATCTAAGACATAATGTAAATCGATTGTCAATACAATATCATCAGAATCTGAATTATCCATAGACGAATAAAATTAAATATTGTATATAGTTATCGCTCCCCAATAATATATGTTATTCCAGAGGTTATCATCAATTTACCTTTACGTTGCAAACGAACTGGCTTACCTAAATAGTCGTATATCTTCACGCTTTGTATAGGTAAATCAATGTAGCATATACCATTGGGGCTCCATTTTGCAGTAACCTTAGTTCCATCCGTTTTTTTCCATGAAGAAGTATAAATATCACCATTGATTGTCAATGTCGGACGAGTAGAGCCGGATGGACACATGGTAGTCATAGTCTTGTACGCATAAAAGGCTGGCTTGGGGGATAGGTCTTTATGAACTACGCCGAAGTAGTCTTCACTATAAGTAGAATCCAACTCGCATGAGCGGAATTTATACCAAAAAACTTTGTCTATGCCGTATGCGAAAGAGGTAAGATAGAAACGAGCAACTCTGCGCGCTTGCTCCTGTTCTTTGTCAACATATCTTTGGGTATTTAGTCTAGTTTGAATTATGATATTACCCTTTAAATCACTGTTTAATTTGTATAGTGCTGCCACAACTCCCATATATTTTTCATTACCAGCATATGTTATAGGAATCATCTCGTCCTTATCTTTCAAGTTATCCTTTGTGAGATACCTTGCTGTTTTCCCGCTTCTTTTATCGAATCTATAAGTATATGAATATCCAAACTTTTTATTTGGTTTTACCAAAGAAGGCATTTCTTGAGCATTAAGAGTTTTGGCTTTGTTAGTCCACCAAAACAATTCCCCTATATGCAGTTGCCTTGCGTATAGGTCACCTACGCTTTTCCACCCATTTTCTGAACTATCGTAGTAAAATGGAGCACCATAAGGTAGAATAATGGTTCCACCACGCTTCACATAATCAAGTATTAAGGGAAAATATTTTGCAGGGAAGCCTTCGCTACCTGTAACGACCAGTACAGGTAAATCTTTGATGCTAATGTTTTGTAGCTTCGCGAAATTAATGTATGTTGGAGAAAATCCTAAATTTGTAATATAATTATAAGTCTCGTCATCTGTGAGGGTTGCATAACCTTTCTCTGAATCTCTCAAGATACCATAATGGATATTCTTATAATAGAGAGTCAAGTGTTTTAATGCCATGGGGACAACTTTGGTAAAAAACTCATGATTGGTATTCAACTTGTCATATTCAGCAGTGTTCATTCCTGTTTCTGTAATCCATACAGGCTTACTCCATGAATACTTGTCCATATTTGACTTTAGAGTTTTGAATAAATGTATGAGTTGATTTTCATTGTCCGGATAAATGTGCAGATTCATGATGTCAAAATAAAGATAAGCTTTGTCTCTCATCATTGAGTCTAAGAACAAGCCTTTAGGGTCGTAAATACCAGAAAATAATATTTTCAAGTTCTTATTTTGACCCTTTAATTTGTAAACTCTGCGCAGATCATCAATATAATGATAGGATAGGGATGGCTGATTGCAATAGTTTACCTCATTAAAGAACTCTATGTATTGAAGTTTATTTGAATAGCATTTCTTAAGGGTCTCTAAATATGACACGAAACTAGAATTTTCCTTCCATGATGGCTTATAAAGCTCTAGGTCATATGCAATTCCGAGGAAATTAATACAACGAGACGATGCAGACAATAATACAGAATCCAATAGTCCTTTACCACTTGTATTTATAGTCCCATAATCGATGTCACTCCTTACATTATTAGCACCAATTTCTTTAAATAGTTTCATTTGACTTTCCATACTCCAATAATCATACCTATATCCTTTTCGGGTCACATGAGCACAAAACCCATATGGATTGATTAATTTATTGCTACAAGTAAATAAAGGTACAGCAGGTTGTGCGTTCACTATTAGACTGAATAGCAATATTGATATAAAAGATATAACTCTTGGCATGAGAGTGGAACTGAAAGTTGTGATGAAAATCAAATGAATTGATTCAGAATTAACGAGCTGTATGGGTATGTATCACCCAAATTAGCAACAACTACTACCATTATCCAATAGAACATATAGAATCCTACGGTCGACACTTTCCAAAATGGCTTGGCCTTTGGCAGGTAATGCGTCAGTATGAGCATGTTGATAAACATAAAATAAGCATCAATTCTAACTGCGAATGTTGATATTAGGCCTGCAAAGCAAAGCATAAATCCTATTATCATTGTATAATCTCCAAATATGCGTATACTATCCTTTGGAGACTTTTGCGTTATAAACTTGTAAACAATAAAATTGAAAACATTCAGTGCAAAAATTGATATAGGGACATTACTTCCATACTCATCCGAACTACCATATCTTTCTACATATTTATCTTCGAGACCAAAACCAACTAGATAGGTAAGTATCGCATTGAAAGATGCCAGAATTCCTACAATCGCAATTATTAATAAAACTTTAGTTGTTGTTTTGTTGAAGGTCTTAGGCAATATTTCAATTAAGTAGTATAGGGCTATAGCCGATGCAAACAATATGGCAGAATGATGTAAGCAATAAGCTAGGACAAAAGCAACTGCTGCCAAAACATATTTTTTCCTTGATGTGTAGGCAATACATGGCAAGCACATAGCTAATGCCATAGCTTGCCGCTGTGCATTAAGCGATGTATTATAGTACATGAAGAAGAAAAGAAAGAACAACCACACTTTATTTTCTTTTGATGCAACACTACCCCAAAATATTCCTATCAATGTTATCAAGGAAACAACAAAGAGAAAGAAGTTGAAAGAATTAAAAATATGTGTCGCAAAATAACAGATAAAGGAGTACGCTCCTTCCACGGAATCATTCCATGTTATAGCCTGAGATAAAGAGTTGGCATGAGACACAAAGTCATAGGTATAAACGGGATATTGTCCTGTATCTGTTCCAATAGAAACATCTCTTAAGCCTGCTAATATAGCAGGTATCAACACGGCCAGTATCTGCGGTATAAATGAGTATCTTGATCGTATCTTTCCTGAGAACCAAAGGAGTAACAGGGAAAACGAGAAAGTTATGATGTATGGTAACATATGCTATGATTAACTTTATAGATAGATTCGAAGAAAGGAAATTAATCTGAAAAGATTATATATTATTTGATATTCTTTTTTGTCATATAAGGGTGAAAGAACTTCGCTGGCTTAATCAGCTTAATCAATTTAGAAACAAATATCATAAGATTTGTTGACTTATTTATCTCAAGCAGATAGAACAATCTTGGATAATAAAGCAAATACCCTGGCTTATATCTCTTTCGCAAGACATCAAAAACTGGCTGTGCCATATACTGACCCAAAATCCGTCAGGAAATCCATCATCCACAAGAAGATTTTCTAAGTTCCTATATGTTTGAGCCGATATGCTTTCGATGTATTTTGGCAAATATCACTCCACATTATAACATGGAACAATAATTGATATGAGATTAACCATAATTTAAATTTTTTCTAAAGGAGTTACATTACTTCTTATAGTACCATGTCTCAACAAATTAATACACCGCAAAATGATTCTCATATCACGTAATCCTAACTTTTCCCAAAACTTTTGCTCTAATCTAAAATACCATGGCAGCCAGGATCCTGCAAAATGGTGAATAGAATAAGTATTAGAAGACTTATATATTTTTCCATTCACATGATTCTTGGGACTAAAAAAATCGTAAGGAAAGACTGGTATCTGAGGCAACGCCACATCGTTAGCCTCATCTATATTATCGACATCTCTAAACATAAATCCATTACGCTCAACACATCTTTTCACAACGCCAGGCAATGGTTGTACATTAAAGCTTCCATCTTCATTAACAAACTCACGCGTATCATAATAATCCAGACAAGCCTTTATCCATGGAGAATGCTTTTCTACACCAAACGCAGCTACTTCCAACCCTTTTGTTTTGCTGTTCTCGTACCCAATCATTGTCCTCAACTGTAAAAAAGGTTCAAAAGGTTTCACCACTTCCACATCCATATCAAGATAAAAGCCACCATAATGATACAGGGCATAAATACGAATATAATCCGCAGCAAATGCATATTTCTTATTATCAAATGCATCGCTAACCCACTTTGACTTCTCTTTAGGAAATCTTTCAAAATTCCAAAGCATGAATTCATAATCTGGAAGGTATTTTTTCCATGAGTCCATACAACTCTTTAAATCATCTGGTATCGGGTCATTACTGAGCCAACAATAATGTATAATTTTTGGTATCATATTCTTATAACATTTTTAATATGCTTAATTTTATCCTTAGCGGTGCCATATTGGATTGGCATTTCTAATACAAAAAATAGAACATATAATATCTTAAATAAAAACTTGAAATAACGTGCGGCGAATGGTTTTCTATCTTTAGTAAAGTACATAAACATTGAATTCATTACCATTTCCCTGCGATTAAGCGTTTTTCTTCGATCACTTCCACCAACAAGATGAACAATAGATGGTCCTAAGATTACAACATTCTTATACCCAGCTTTCTGCCATCTACGAGCCATTTCTGCATCTTCATAATACATAAAAAAGTCAGGATCAAATAAGCCATACTTTACACTAATATCCCTACGTAGAAAAACATCGGCACCAGTTACAAAATCTACCTCAATAGGATAGCTTATAACATTCGGTTTAAAATATTTTTTTAGTTCCTTCTCCAAACCGAGTTTATGTTTAATTGGAAAGATCAACCATTCATAGATAGAATTATAGAATGTATGTCTATCCCCATAAGAATGAATATAATTGTTATATCTATCAACAAGCATACATCCACAACTAGCAATCTTGCTACTTGCATTCTCCATATAATCATAAAATATTTTAATAGCATTATTTCTGAGTAAAGTATCAGAATTTAGCAAAAACAAATATTTACCTTTTGCTACTTTAGCACCTAAATTATTTGCTCGTCCAAAACCTAAATTTGATTCACTATAGATATAATGTATACGTGGAACCTTTTCAAAGAATTCCTTACTTCCATCTTTAGAAGCATTATCTACTAAAATGATTTCATAATTGATACCTTGAGTATATTTTATAATACTTTCAAGGCAATTATTTGTCATTTTAAGGGTATTATAAGTAACTATAATTATCGAAACATCAATCATATTTTATATCATATTCTATTAAATCATCATCCAAATCTCTAAATATGTTTGCTTTTATGACTTTTACAGTTTTATCATTTGCAATTGCTTTTTGAAGGAATTTTTGAACAATTAGAATTAAGCTGAGTTCCAGCTGCTATAGTAATAAAGTCTGATGTAGATGTATTTTTTAATACAATACAATTGTTACCGAACCAATTGTTATTTCCTATCACTATTGAACCATATCCTTTATTTTTTGTACCAAATGAATCTTTCATACAATGAAAATCAGTATCAATAAAGAGACAATCCCACCCAACAGAGACTTTTTTCCAAAACTTATATTGTGATAACACGCAATTTTTAAAGATGAAGTTGCAGAAAAATTTCTGCCAAACTCCAAATTGCCTTTTGAGCCAATTGATAAGTAAGAATCATTTCCAATACAACAACTTCCATTAAACACGATTGTTCCATTATTATCTATCATTATGCCTGTTGATGGATATAAACAAACGGTATCAAAGCCTAGTCTAATCATACCAAATTTTACCCTCCCCACAATCATCACTTTTCCTTTTCAATTCTTAAACTGAGGTTTAAAAAGAAGAATTGGCAGGTGGATTGCCTTATTAAAAGGAAGATAATGAAAATTGAAGTATGTAATTTTTAAAAAAATATGGTAAAATTGAATAAAGTTTCTTTATTATCTTAAAACTATTTAGAAAATTCATTTTGTAATTTTTCGAAAACTCCAGCATTAACCAAACTACATTTTACATCGTCTGGTAGTTCATATTTATATTTATTTCTCTTTCGCTCAAAATATAGCCAGTTTTTAATTTTAAACTTAAACGAATTTTTTAAAAGAATTTGATCACTACCTATCATTGGAACCAATGGTACTTCTTTTATACGTAAACCATTCAATTTCATATAAAAAGGCAACAATCCCTCTGACAAATAACCAAACAATCTTCGAGGTCGAGAATATTCTGAGCTTAAAATATACTTTTCCAAATCAAAAAGAATTGAAAACTGCCACTCTGCAAACTTATCAAACAACGTTTTTTTGCAAACAAACATATTTGCGGGGTTATAACGGTTATTTTTGATAAAAAAATCATCAATTTCATTCTTTTGTGAAGGAAAACGTGTTATCATATATTGGTAAAAGATATGAATATCTTCATTAACCAAATCATTTTCCCAACGGGTAAAAATACTCTTTGGATAAGCAACTGAAGAAGCTAAGATAACATCATAACCATCAAGTTCCTCTTCTATGTTATGATTAGTATATTCTGTAGCAAAATATCTTCTATAGTGACATAATCCTACATATTCGCTATCGAGATTTTTCCATGCCCAATATTGGGCAGTAAGTTCACTATAAAAAGGATTCTTCATACTAATGTTATCTCCAGTATCATCACCAATCATGTCCTGCATCTTGTCCGTGCATTTAGACACAGCTCGACCTACATGAATAGGAGTGTACACGCTATCGCTGTATACCTTTGCAGGTTTGTGACATGCCACTAATATCTTTACTTTATCCATATTATTTTTACTTTAACTCTTCCACCTTCTCCGTGTTCGGAACAATCAGAAAATCGAAAATAATAGCGGAGATAGTAACTCATGATGTAGATAGGAATAATGATTGTTAAAATTTTCTCCTCGTTCTTTATAATGTCAGTTAGCTACCTCGGAACGACTACTTAGGTAGACTTCTCTGCACGTTTTATCTCTTCAGATGAGATATTACTATCATTTATATTGTCTCTTTCACAGTTTTTTGCGTTTCAACTCAATCTCTCTGAATTATAGAATTTGCTTCCACTGATTTCGTTTTTCTTCATGCATTACACCAAGGATAACTAAAGGCTTTTCTTTTGTCGCATTAAACTCTACACGTTGTGGAAAACCTGGCGTTAGAGCTTCAGGAAAATCGATGAATACTGCATTAAAATTCAGACCATTTGCAGTAAATGCATCAGTAGAGAATGCATTGCTATACATTGATACATCCTTACACCTATAATTGATTTCATCTTCTTTGTTAGGCGTAACAAAAGCAAAGTGAGGTATTGGATCCATAAAATATTGGGCATCAAGCTGAATAACTACTTGTCGTTCATTCTTCGTAAGGAACTTAACTGTTAAATTTTTGACTTGAGTATATTTCGGGTGGAAAGTATCATTACCCCGAACCAAATCAATCATTTGTCTAGTAGTTATATCTAAACCATTTGCATATAGGTCAAGATAAAGATTTTGTGTCAAGATAGCAGGCATTTCACTATTGTCCATTCTAATTGGAAAAAGTCTAACTAAACCATTTGATACTTTCATTAGAGCATTCTGCCATTCCAAATTAACCATGAAACTTGAAAGGCTCTTTTTCGAAACAAAGTAAAATACAAAACGACATTTCTCTAAGCCTTGATTCATTTTGTTAATGATACCTTCCCCAGGCTTTATTGACCAAGAGTCATAGAAGACCTCTTCTCTACCAAACACTTCTGCTAATTTCATAGCAATTGGCTCAACTACAGGCTTATCATTTGAATTGTGACTAATAAATATTGTATACATATATTACGAAGAAAGTAAAAAAGACTTCTACAGAGACATATGCCTATTAGAACATTTTCATGACTTTCTCTATGATGGGAGCCATGTCATAGTATTTGTATTCAGCAAGACGACCACCGAAGATAACGTCCTTTTCTTCTGCTGCGAGGGCGCGGTATTTATCAGCTAAGGCATTGTTCTCAGCATCATTCACCGGATAGTATGGCTCCATACCGTCCTTCCACTCTGTGGAATACTCTTTCGAAATGACAGTCTTTGGGCATTCATACACATCCTGACCAAACATTTCGAAATGCTTGTGCTCAATGACACGGGTATAGGGGACATCGTGGGAAGTGTAGTTGACTACCGCGTTGCCCTGATAGTTGGGTGTGTTCTCTATGCGAGTCTTGAAAGAGACTGTGCGCCAGTCGAGCTTGCCATACTTGTAATCGAAGAATTCGTCGATGCGTCCGGTGTACACAAGATTGTTTGCGACCCTTTGCCAATCATGGTACTCACTATTGAAGAAGTCAACATTTGTCTTTGTTTCTACGCCTTCAAGAAGTCCGTTGATTAAGCGATTGTAGCCACCGATAGGAATACCTTGGTAAGAATCGTTAAAGTAGTTATTATCAAATACTAACCTAACGGGCAGACGCTTGATGATAAATGCTGGGAGCTCAGTACATTTGCGACCCCATTGCTTCTCTGTGTACTCTTTAATCAGCGTATAGAAGATGTCCTTGCCTACAAGACAGAGCGCTTGCTCTTCAAGATTCTGTGGCTCACGCCCATTAAGTGCAGCGACAGCATCCCTCTTCTGCTCATCAATCTTGGCCTTTGCCTCTTCAGGAGTTGTGACTCCCCACATCTGGTAGAAGGTGTTCATGTTGAACGGCAGGTTGTAGAGCTGGCCATGGAAGTTAGCGACTGGAGAGTTAGTATAGCGGTTGAAGGGTACGATAGAGTTGACAAAGTCCCAAACCTTCTTATTGGAGGTATGGAAGATATGTGCACCGTACTTATGTACATTGATACCTTCAATGTTCTCACAATAGACATTGCCACCGAGCTGTGGTCGCTTGTCTATCATTAAGCACCGCTTCCCCTGCTTGTGAGCGAAGTAAGCAAATGTGGCACCGAACAAGCCGGAGCCTACAATTAGATAGTCATACTTGACCATAATATCTTATCTTGAGATGAATTAATATTTATGCTGTTGCTTAAACAATGCAAACAATGTAGCTACTAAGCATCTTTACTTCGAGAACCAACAAACCTCTTATAAATAATTCTTGCTATATGACGAGTTGAAAATTGTTGACCATTCTGATCTTTCAGTTTTTTAAAGGCTTTATACCATTGACCTAAGCTCATATCAGAATCGGATAGACCCATTAACAACATATTTTCGGCTCTTTTCTTAAAGAATAAAATAGCGTTCTCTGTTTCTAAGGATTGTGCAAATTCATTTGTCTTCTCTGCAAGCTTAAAATATTGCCAGGATTTTTTCTTACTGAATGACAACCCTCCGACTTTCCAATTATAGTTATATAAAGGTGTAGAGATACTCCTTACCTTTTTCACATGCATAATATAGTCATTTGTGAAGATCTCATCCTCATAGAACGTTAATCCAGAAACAAACCTGATATTATTCTTCATAATAATATCACGCCTAAATGCTTTATTCCATGTATACCCATAGAAATCAACATATAGCATGTTATTAAAAAGATGGAGAATAAAATCTTCCTTAGCATTCTCATTATCAATGAACTTTTCTTTCAATTGATAAGAAGACTTAAGTCCATCCTCGCTATGCACAATATGTGAAAAGAAGATCAGGTCAGCATTTCTCATTTGACAAATAAGTGTTGACACGTACGTTGGCTCCAGCCAATCATCTGAATCCACAAAAGAAATGAACTCTCCTGTACATATATCGATACCTGCATTTCGTGCCACAGAAACACCCTCGTTTTTCTTATGTATCACTTTGAACCTTTTATCTTTCTTGGCATACTGGTCGCAGATAGCAGGAGATTCGTCAGTACTTCCATCGTCAACGAGTATTACTTCGTAATTCTGAGAGGTTTGTGTAAGGATGCTATCGAGACACTGACGGAGATATTTCTCTACATTATATACAGGTATAATGATGGATAACTCTGGAAATTTTTCCTCGGAAGCCATAGAAGATGTATGGCCAGCCGATTCCGTATTTGCAAGCGAAATAGAATACCCCCCCCCATAACGGACTAGTGTCTCTCAATACCAAAGGAATAGGATGCTTCTTAAAGTGCTCACTTAGTTTCTTAGCATCTTTTCGAAATGATATAAAAAGATTCTGCCTATTGGCATTAATTTCACGATATAAAGCATTTAATATCTCCTGATCTTGACTAAGATGATACTTTTTTTCTAACAGTTCAAAATTCTCTATCATCTCGTCATAACTACTTAATCGTTTATTTAAATCATGAGAAAATGTCTGAGAAGTAGGATTCACTCGATAATGATAAGTAGCAGTGCTACTAAAAGCAATTTTATTTGTGTTCATTAACGAAGATATGAATACAAACATATCTTCATAATATCCATGTTCGGGGAAACGAATTTCTTTCTTAACGAGAAAACCTCTTCTGAAGAGTTTATTCCATAAACCGGCATGTAAGAGACCATTCAAAGTCTCCATTATTATAGTTCTAGAATCAAGTTTGCTCGCCTTATTTATTACATACGTATCTTGCTTACCATCAAAAAAATAGTAACTACTAATGACAATATCGGCCTCAGTTTCCTCTGCTCTTTTTTGAAGATTTTGTAGGTGATCTTCATTTATCCAATCGTCAGAATCAATAAAGGCAATATACTCGCCAGTTGCTTTATCAAGACCAGTATTACGTGCTTTAGCCGAACCCTCATTCTTCTGGTGTATTACAGTGAATCTCTTGTTTTTCTCAGCATACTTGTCGCAGATAGATGGGGACTCGTCTGTGCTTCCGTCATCCACAAGGATCACTTCATAGTCTTGGATGGTCTGAGTAATAATACTGTCTAAGCATTGACAGAGATATTGCCCTACATTGTATACTGGTATGACAATTGATATTTTCGGTTGCATAATCGAACAATTTATTAAAAACTTGCGGCCTTTATGACAAGACTTTATCGCCAAGAGCCTCTTCGAGGAAACTCATTGCTTTTTCACGCTGTATGTCAAGGATCTTGTCTACAAAAGAGTAGTCAATGTCAGATTGGGGCTTGTACTCGGATGGTGAAGATATAAGTCGTGACTCAAGGCCAAACAACTTCAATAGCGAAGAGAAACGGGCATAGCCTCGCTCTTTGTTAGCAATAACAGTAAACTGGCGGTGGAAAAGTATAGAAAAGACGCATGCATGAAAAGAGTCTGTGATTACATACGATGAAGAAACGAAATCCCCTAACCAGTTCTCTACTGGTGGCTGAATTTTTTCCTCAATTGGTGCGGAAGTATCCTCTACTCTCCCGTTTGCTCGCAAAACTCTTAGTCCTTTATCATTAGCAATCTTTTGAGCCAACTCATCCTTCTCTACGTTGTCATCTAAGACATAAAACATTAGAGAATTGCCATTGGAATCTTGAATGTTAGGGCCGAGTGCTTCATAGTCCTTATGTGTAAGAAGCAGAGTTGGATCAAGTACCCATTGGGCATCTACACCAAATTCCTTTTTACAGATAGTTACACCACTCTCTTCCCTTACGGAAACACTATCGAATAGTCTTATTGCATTCCGGATATCATGAAGTTCTGCAGCTGAATATTCTTTTATATCGTCTTTGCCGAATGAAGCGGCATAAGCTATGCGCTTTATCTTCCAGCCTTTAGTGAACGCCAGAAAAGCGTTACTGAAATCGCTATCTTGTCCAAAAGAAAGTTTGAAATAGATTTCTCGCCATATTTGATCACTACCAACAACTATCGCATCAAAGTCTTCTTCCTTAATATCATTAAAGCTGCGTATGATATATCGATGGATGCGTTGATTTATGAAACGCTGGGTATATTGGCGTGGCACTAAAGAACAATGATAAACATATCTCTCCCAAAAAATGTGCTCATCCTTCTTTCCAAAAAAATACTTCTTTATAAAACGCTTAGTATAAGAATAAGGCATCTTCCACAGAGGTAGTTTGGACTTTTCGAGAGGCCTATCAAATACTACGACATTATGCCCCATCCGCTCCAGCACAGTCTGAAGTGCATAAGCCTGGAGTATACCACCATAGTTAGTATGAAGAGGTAATGTAAGTATTCCGACTCGCATATTGATTTTCTCCTTTTATTTTCTATCTACATTAAAGTTATTATTGCCACTTTCGTCAATTTGTTCATATATTTCATCTATAGTGGCTGGCACAAATTCAGGACGGGCAACATCATACGAATCTTCTATTTCTTCTAAAATATCATCTTTATTTCCATTTAATAATTTGTATAAATCGCAAAAACCTTTCTTTACCCAACTTTGATTAATATACGGACGTATTTTACTTTCTACCTTATCAAGAATAAGAAGAATTATAACCAAAGTGGGAGTAGGTATGAATCCACTGTAAAATTTACTTGTGTATATTGCACATAACACAGATATAACAAGAGAAATTATTACGGCTAGGGCAAGAGATATTGAAATGCATACTCTTTTCCTAAATTTGGATGTACACCACTTGGTCTTTTCGTCGTTGTAGTTGCAAAGTTCATTATCGTATTTACTTTTCCTCTTTTCATTTTCATCATCGAGCAATTTATTATATAATTTTTCTAATCGTTCATCTATCCTCTTAGAATTTTCTTCTTTTTCTTTGATTTGTTCATTTAACTTCTTTATCTGTTCTTCTTTTTTCTTTCTATCAATAACCATGTCTGCTGCCACCCTTTCTACTTCGTTGTTGTCTATAATACGCAGAGAGGAATCTAAATCGTCTTCTTGGTTTAACTGGTCTGGTGATTTTAACTCATTACGGAGCGAAGCAATTTTTTTTGTAGCAGAATCATAATCTATTTTCCCAGATTTATATTCATTGTATACGTTCTTATACTGTAAAGTTATAGCTTCTGCAAGTTGCTTGGATAAACTATTTTTTGCTAGAGATAATACCTCTAAGGATTTTGGCCATTCACCTTTACCAATCCCTTTGTTTAAAAGTAGCCAAAAACGGCTCGTAACTGTATAGATATCAAGTGCAAGCCAAACTTTATTTTGATGTGATTTGCTTTCATCATAGGCCATAGAAAGCGTACACCTATTGTCAGTTATGAGCAAATGTTTAGCACTATGGAAAAAAGATGTGGTACCTTTTCCACGAAGACAATAGATGTTTCTAAGAAGATCTAAACAATAGTTATACTTATCGTATAAATCATTGCCACCGTATATTCCAAGTTCATTTTCTATAATCTGATCTGAGGAAGAATTTTCGGATTCATCATTTCCCTGTTCTGGGATTTTCTCATACTGCTCTTTAAATACAAGAATATTTTTGTCTTTTAAGAAGTCATAAAAGATAGTTTTCTCCTCCTGGACTCTAAAAGTATGCCCCGAAGCTTTATTCAGAATAGTTCTCATAGCTTCTGTTGGAGAAGATAATTCCTTAGACCCTTCTGAAATAGCCTTTGCGGCATTAAAGAACATGTCTACTTCTGCTTTTGTTTCTTTAAAATATTTGAGACTTATCAAATTTCTTTTTGGATCTTGCTTATATGATTGTTTGTTTATTTCGTAAACACAATTATAAAAATCATCAAATAGCTGTTGGTATAAGGCTCCATTATAACCATACGAACTAAATAATATTTCTGTATCCAAATATAGACTTAGGGGGTCTAAATTGTCGATATTAGCGAATTCCGTATTATAAGATAGCCCCGAATAGATAAGTAAGCCTTGTCGAATTTGTTCAATCTGATCATTTATTTGATTATTGTGATTTTCTGAATTAGAAATAATAAAGCCTGAAACATATTCTGACAATTCGACGGTTTGATCCTTGTCTAATAAAAAGGAGCATAGGGCATCCCATAATTTGGCGCGAGTTTCATTTGAGCAGATTGCTCCTGATTTTTGTGAATAATAAAGGCATAATTTATCAAGGAAATGATTATTTTTATCCTCTGCAATTTTCTTTTTTTTAAGATACTCCGTCTCTTCGGTCTTTATTTTATTCCAGTCAACAGAATATTCCATGGTTTTTCCATCTACTTTCTTGACGAACTTCACCCGTTTCAAGGATGTCTTTACAACGGCTTGAATGATCTCAAATCCACACTCTGAATTAAGATATTCAACCATATCTGTTTCGCTGAAATATGTTAGTCCTTTCTCAATTATCACTCCCGTAATATAGTCAGCTATTATACTAAATATATCTTTCTTAGCCTCATACATCTCTCTAAATACAGCAAGAGATGCCATGCATTTATATTTATCTGAAATTATCATAGTTGTGTGATTCATATAATCAATTTAGTAACTTCTTCAACTCTTCATTTTTATTTTTGATGAATTTCAAGAGTTCATCAATGCTCTTCTCTAGCTGAGGATTCTTAGCTTTTGCAAGATTCAACAATCCCTCAATTTTTCCAAATGAGTCATCAATCATCTGATCGTTCTTTGCCTTCAGGAAGACGTTCTCTTGTTCCATCAATGATGGGACAACGGGCAATATAGACGTAAGCGTATTGATGACAATCGTTAGATTCTCAATGAATAAATCATTCGTTTTATCCTCGAAATACTTTATCACCTCAAAAGGAATGTTCTTGTGCTTGTCGTCACCATAGTGAGTAAAGAGTGCAACCTCCTCGTCACGCACGTAATCCATCTTGGACAACGTGTCAAGCTTCTGTTCTATCTCTTCTATGTCGAGAGAACAGGAAACAATCACATCAGAAAAATCTTCTTTTAATCGAAACCAGTAAGAACCCTCATGTTTATCCCCAAAGCCATAAAGTTTCTTGATGCCCTCATGAATGGATAACCGTAGGTATGCCAGATTTATAGCCTGCTCATGGAAGTCCACCGCTTGTGAGAAAGCTTTGTAAGCACAGAGAATGTCCATATCCACATAGAAAATATGAGTAGCAAGATTGTCATCAAGATATGGTCTTAATTCTTTTTTGACTGAATTTGCCCCTAACCTTCTCAACACCATTATCCCTTGATTTCCAATTTTGTCCATTTTCAGAATCAAATCTCCAAATTTCTCGATGCTTTGATCTACGACTCTTGAAAGGTACAGGTCTTTGAACTGTGGTATTGAATGAAATGGTGGCCTTTCAACCCCTGCAAGCAGAAACGTTATTCCCAGCTCATTTTTCAAATACAAAAGCGTCAGATGATACAAGGGTTGAGCAAAAGCCATGAAACTGGCTATCATTTTAGCGACAGCTTCCTCATCTAAGTTCTTCACGCGATTAAAGAACTCCATGGAATCCGTGCTGTAATGTTTAGCCACGTCCCTAAGTTGCTTCATTTCTTCGGTACCAAAATCTTGAAGATATTTTTTATGAACTTCGTTTATGCAATTGATCCACTCTTGGTAATCTGCAGAATGCGCATCAAGGAATCTGATAGCTGTGGTAGTAGCATTTTCTTTGAACCCGAATAGATACTTATATCCCTCATGGCAGATCATGACACATCGTCTTAGAAGAAAACGCCTTTCAACGACGTTTTGCCTCGACATCTCTTCTGACAGTATAACACATAGTTCCATCAGCATTAAGGCAAGATTGCTGTTAAGCTTCAATACCTCATAAACTTCACTATCTTGGTCAAACCCTTTAGTGGCATTTTTATCAATGCCATCTGCCAACCGAATGTCTCGATATATCTCATGATACATCATCTTCGCGGTCTCGCTCATATTATCAATGAGAGCCGTTCTTGTTTCTTCGGATGCTACAGTCATGATAAATCTAAGATAATTAGTGTTCACTGAATAAATGTAACGTTCTGATAATCAGAAAATAATATCGTTTTTGCTTGGCTATTTAACATTTTATTTGTATCTTTGTAGTGTTAAAGAAACTAGAAGATGAAGTATACGT
>Ga0310695_10008262_pt1 | contig 16190 bp, 16 predicted proteins | sample RumenRJG_04DNA_FD_203882 | JGI IMG/M metagenome (GOLD analysis project Ga0310695, IMG submission 203882) | Bovine rumen microbial communities from Lethbridge, Alberta, Canada - RJG_04 (v2) (version 2) | ecosystem: Host-associated > Mammals > Digestive system > Stomach > Rumen | place: Canada...
GCCCAAAAGATTCTCAATTACATTTATTTCTTCTTCACTATTAGCAAACAAATTGCTATCTTTATACTTCAATAATTTATTTTTCAACAACGCTAATTCAGGCATATTATTCTGTTGATATTGAGAAGCTATTACGTCAACAAATTTATCAATAGGCAAAAATTTGTTATCTAAAGTATCGATATACTGTTGAACAGCATAAAAAATATCTTTTATAACAGCTTTTGAATCAGTTCCTATATCAGTCAATTCATTATCGAACAGATAATCAATCATTTCTGAATTCAAAGGCAATTTAAAATCACGCCCCGGAACACATTTTTTTACATTCTCAAAAAGATTAGCATCATCAATTACAACACTTTTTTCATTCATATTTGCCAACTGATTCACACAATTGGATATAAATGTTCTCTTTTCAAAATCATGATCAGAAAATACAGTCATATTATGTTCAAAAATAGAAATATCCAAACTTAAAACAGAATCCTCTTGCGCCAAATGCCCAAATTTTACAGCTGTTTCAACCGGGAGTAGGTCTAACAACTCTTGAGCAGGGAGCAAAGATGCTTCTGAATTCATATCAGGTATTGAACCGTCATAATTATCAACTACGCCATCATTTGTGAATGTAAACATCAATTTTGCTATGGCATGTTTTTGTATTTCGTCAATTTTTATATTTATAATTTGGGCGACATAAGAATTTTGTTCGGATGCAAGCACTATAAAACGCCCCAAGACCAACCCTTCATCACTTTCAAACTCTATCTTAACCAAATTATTTCTAATTTCTACTACTTTCATATACTCCCTCATTTTATAGACAGATTGTACCATGAAAAGTCCGTTTTAATATACAATTATTAAGTTAATTAACATTTATAAAGTCTTGCATGTGATTATATATATCTATTGTCATCGGAGAAATTTTCAGATTGCGTTCTACAAGGCTTTTAATAGTTTCTTTGTAGCAGTTTAGCACTGCTTTATCAAGACCGTTTTCTTCTTCCAATAATTCTTTTGTTTTTTGAACATAATCTTCAGTTCTTGTTGCGGGTTCAATTTTGTCCGCAAGAAATATAATCTTTTCAAACGTATTCATATTGACTTTGCCCAAAGTATGCCACCTGATAGCAGTCAAAATTTCTGAATCGGTCACCCCAAACTCATTTTTTGCAACATAAGCACTAACCGGAGCATGCCAAGTTTTTGGCGCAATAATTTCACTATCGCTTACCTGTAAAAAGTTTCTTATAATTTTTAATTGTTTATCTTTATCAAAACACTTTGCGCAGTCATGCAATAAACCCGTTATATATGCCTTATCAGGATTTTGCCCAAACCTTAGAGCTAAATTTTTTGCACACTCTGCCGTACCCAAAGAATGCTCATAACGCTCTTTGTCCATATTTTTTTTAAGCCATTTTAGTATTTCTTTCTCACTAACTCTTGTATAAACCATTTTGATAAATATATTCCTCTACTTCTTTACATACTATATCACTAATTTGTTCATTATTTTTTATCCTCTGTCGAAGCTCCGTTGAAGATATATCTTCAAATTCCAAAGACTCAATTACAAAATCATAGCCTTTTTTTCTCAATTTTTCAAGTTTATCGGGATTAAAATTATTTTCCCTTACAAATACTATAAAATGAACAAGTTTTTTTAACTCATCAATATTATACCAAGTTTCAATTTTTTCAAAAGCATCAGTGCCGATAATAAAATTTATTTTTTGATTATCAAGATTATACATTTTGATAAGTTCACATATAGTCAAATATGTGTATGAAACACCTTTTCTTCTATATTCAATATCAGATACTTCTATATTTTTATATTGATTTAACGCTGCTTTTACCATATTAAATCTATGTTGAGCCATAGTTTTGTCACAATTTTTGTGTGGAGGATTAAAAGCAGGAATGAATATCAGTTTATCAAACTTGTATTTATCCATAACATATTTAGCAACACGTAAATGCGCGTTGTGAATAGGATTAAATGTTCCTTGAAAAACACACAAATTCATACAACGATTTTAGCACAAAATTTGGCAAAAATTATTTGAACGGATAATTTTCAGGATACTCCCAGTTATTAATCTGAAGCCATTTGGTGCAAACCGCACGGCAATTATTGCCCGAATTATTGCATAAAGCCCGCATTTGAACGTCTGTAGTTGTAGAACTTACACTTTTAGAAAAAGCACCAAAAAAGGTATCAGAATTACCCAAATATTTTTGTCTTACTGTTGGACTAAAACAGAACAAAAACACATACCTATCTGCGCCATAAATATTTGGAAGCTTCATCCCGTTTGTATCATATAACGAATATATACATCTATCATTAGCCCCACCCCCAGAACCTTCAGAAATCATATTACAGTCAGTAGCACTGTTAAAACTTAAAAATGAGCCATCTGCAAAATATATACGTCTATTATCAAGATATTTATGCCCCATGTAGCGGTCTACATTTGCTATATACCAATCGTAAATAGCAGATGAGGAACTTGGAGCGTTCATATACTTAAAAGACTGTCCATTCATACCCATAAGGTCGATGGCATTAGTCATTCTTGAATAAAATTTACGCAGTTTGGCACTGCGCTCTGTCTGGACTCTTTTATTTATAAGTGTCGGGATAGTCATTGCGGCAATAGCACCAACTATCGTCATTGTTATTAAAACTTCCGCCAACGTAAAAGCCAATATCTTTTTAAATTTCATACAAATTAATCCTCTAAGTATATTTTACCATATTTTTATATTCCTCTCAAGTGAGTAAAAAAATATATATTGACAAGCTAAAAGCAGATATAAAAGCCGGATTGAACAAATAATTTAAAATAGCTGGATTGCTTCGCTTCGCTCGCAAGGACAGAGAAACAGACACGCAAAAATTGTAAACAACATTTACCCCAGCTCGCAAGGACATGGAGAACATATACGCAAAAACGTAAACAACATTTACCCCAGCTCGTTATATTGGTTGAGGATAATTTTTTATTCTTAGTATAAAATAATAAAAATGAGGGAATGAACATGAAAATTGCAAATGATTTAACTGAACTTATCGGAAAAACTCCGCTTGTAAAACTAAATAAGCTAAATTCAAGTCAAGCAGATGTCGTAATAAAATTGGAATATTTTAATCCTGCAAATTCAATAAAAGACAGAGCTGCATTTCAAATGTTAATTGATGCTGAAAAACAAGGAAAAATTAACCAAGATACAATAATTATCGAGCCTACGAGCGGGAACACCGGTATCGGTCTTGCAATGATATGCGCTATCAGAGGATATAGAATTATACTTACTATGCCCGAAACAATGTCTAAAGAACGCAGAATGCTTTTAGGAGCTTATGGAGCGGAACTTGTGCTAACTCCCGGCTCTGAAGGAATGCAAGGTGCTGTTAATAAAGCAGTAGAACTGCATGAAAAATATCCGAATTCATTTATACCCTCTCAATTTGATAATCCGTCTAATCCAAAAGCTCATTACTTAACAACAGCAAATGAAATATGGGAAGACACAGACGGCAAAGTAGATATAGTCGTTGCAGGAGTCGGAACGGGCGGAACAATTTCCGGCATTGGTAAAAGGCTGAAAGAATTAAATAAAAATATCAAAATTGTTGCAGTAGAGCCTTTTTCTTCTCAAGTTCTTGCGGGCAAACAAGCCGGAGCTCACAAAATTCAAGGAATAGGCGCGAATTTTAAACCAGATAACTTTGATGAAAATGTAGTTGATGAAATTTTTCCTGTAAAAAATGAAGATGCCATCAATACCGCAAGAAATTTAACACAAAAAGAAGGTATACTCTCGGGTTTTTCAGGTGGAGGGAATGTATTTGCAGCATTAGAACTTGCCAAACGACCGGAAAATAACGGCAAATTAATTGTCGCAATATTGCCTGATTGCGGAGAAAGATACTTAAGTTCAGAGCTATACAATAATTAATAAACAAAAGGCGGCTATGATACGAATGCCGCCTATTAACCAGATTTACACTATGTAAGTGTTCAGAAAGGAAACTATTTACGTTTAACCCTCACCCAAATTTAATTGTGAGAATTGAACGATTTTATTTTTGCCGCGTTTTTTTGCGTTATATAAAGCGTGTTCCGCATAGCGAATAATAGTATTTGCATCTTCTTCCGCATCAGGAATACAAGGGAATGTTGAAACCCCACCTGAGATTGTAATAGGATGTTTTTCTTCTTCGCCGGCAGGAATAAATTCCATACGCTCTACTTCTTTTCTAAATCTTTCCGCAAACAAAAACGCATTATCTTCGTTGGTGTTTGGAAGTACAACAACAAATTCTTCATCGCCATAACGGGTTAAAATATCTTCTTTTCTGATAACTTGTCTTAATTTATCAGCAATAGATTTTAATAAAACATCTCCCCATTCGTAGCCATATATGTCATTTACTACTTTGAAAAAGTCTAAATCAAATAATAACAATGATAAAGCATTACCATAACGTTTAGATCTGGAGATTTCTTGTTCCATACGTTCTAACAGATATTTTCTGTTATGAAGTCCGGTTAATTCATCAGTTGTAGAAACGGTTTTAATTTTGTCTCTCAATTCTTTGATTTTTAGCATATTTTTAGTACGGACAACAAGCTCTTGATTATCAACAGGAGTTTTCACATAATCAAACGCTATTGCTCTGACTGTCGCACCTTTAAACGCTTCACCGATAAATAATAGCGGATATTTAAACTTTGTAACGGCTAAAACGTCTTTAACGTTGGGAACATCTTCAATTATTACGACCCCCGGATTTAAAGTTTCATAATCTTTTAACTTTTCCGCATCTTCTAATCTTATATTAGCATCTTCAATAGAAGAAAGAACTTCTGCAATTTCAGAAGACTTTTTGCTTGTATATATTACGATATTTTTCATACTTCTCCCTCTTTATAACAAAGTATCACATACTTGTATACGTAGCAAAATTGTTAAGTTTGTTAAGAAATAAACGTAGGAATAATTCGAGCACAAAGTAACAAATTATTCTTCCATAATGTCACTTTCTTTGTTCGGGCAAAGAAAGTGACCCAAAAGAAACCCGCCGACCTGAACTTCGCTTGCTAATAAATTGTAATTGTTCTGCCCCAAGCGGGCAAACTCACTTCGTTCAAACAATGCCCGCTTTGACCTTGCAGAACAAAACATTTATTGCTCGCTACGTAAAGGTCGGGGGGGGGGGGGTAAATGTTGTTTACATTTTTTGCGTGTCTGTTTCTCTGTCATTGCGAGCGGGGGTAAATATTTTTGTGAATGGGTGATAATATTTCCTCCTCGACGGGGGAGGTTAGGTGGGGGAATATAAAAAAATTACCCTCGTCCCTTTGGGGAGAGGGCGGGGTGAGGGGCTATGCGAACCGTTATTTAGGTTCGCCCGGGATTTTTGCCTGTAAGGCAAAAACGTATGAACAAATTACACCTATATTGTGTGAGCGGAACGATGCCGAAGGCAGCGTAGATAATAGTGTGTTTTTCTTTTCGGTTCACTTTTCTTTTTGCATCACAATCAAAAAGAAAAGTGAACAAAGTAATGGTACGTTTTTATTACGTTCAATAAAAAAGCTTATACATTACGTATAAGCTGACTTAAAGTTTACAACTATCCTATTATAACTCTCTTCTTAAAGTTTTTGCTTTAACTCCCTAAATAAACTAGATATATAATATAAAGCTTTACTATTCTTATTTAAAAAATATCCCTAATCTTCTCACTTACTTATTGTTCAACTTCCCTTTTTTAAAAATTTTAAACCATCACCTCTATTTCTTTTATACTTCCCAATATATCCCTTAACCAACGAGCTAAATTTTGCTCCTTATTTCATTCCTTCCGTAAATCCGGTAACCCCTTCTTTGATTTCCTTTCGTTTGTATACATACTCTATTCCTAAATTCTGAGCATGGCAAGAGAAAAAAAATTATCATTTTTTTACAATTGACCATGCCCCTTGAATGAGTAAACAAAATTCGTGTTATAAAATCTTAATGAAGAAAATTTAATGAAATCATGTAAAAATTTGAGCATTTTTTATTTGACAATATAAAATTACATACCTTTAAGAATAAGGCATGGCATGATTAGGAAAATGCATGAATTCATGCTAAACTAACCATAAGGAGCCTGTATGAAAGAATTCTTAAAAACAAATAGAATAACCCATAATCTTATGTCCTTTACAGGGTTTAAGTCTATTTATATTTTTTCATTATTGTTAGAAAGCCCTAAAAGCTACAAACAAATTCAAAAAGCAATCGAAGAACACGAATATTTGCGTGAATCTATTTCAATTGATGCAGTGAGAATTTATATTAATTCTCTAAAAAAAATTGGCTGCAAAATTGAATGCAAAAAAATAAATAGAGTTAATTATTACTATATTGATTCACATCCGTTTGAACTCAAAATCGACGATAAACAAGCAAAAAGTATTCTTAAATTATACAGAGCAATTTTAAAAACAATAGATTTAGCAGATTTTATCATTTTACAAAAATTTGTGAATAATTTTTCAAAATATATTGCAAATGATGAGATTAAAAATAAACTTATTACCTCATCACCTGTTAATAATATAGACCCGCAACTTATAAAAGATTTAATAAAATACACTAAAAATAAATCTGAAATAACCGTATTTTATAATTCCCCAAATTCAGGCAAAAAAAATATTACCATTTTAGCAGACAAATTGTATATCAATAACGGAAAACTTTATCTTGGAGGAATAAATTCAGAATACAAAAATTACTCAGGATTTTTGGTAAATAATATCATTAATATTGTAAGTATAAACTTGACTTCAAATACTTTAAAAGTACCGATTTACAACGTTGTTTATGAATTATACAAAACAGATAACACTGTATTTGAAGCACTTGAAACAGAAAAAATAATTGAAGATACGCCGCAAAAAATTATAATAGAAATTACATCAAAAAATAAATTTGATATAATTCAAAGAATTTTATTCCATGCCGGCAAATGCAAAGTCATAGCACCAAAAGAATTTCAACAAGAAATAATAGACACTCTTAACAAAATGAAGGAAGGCTATATTGACTGATTCTAAAAACGAAAAAATAAATATAGGATGTCTGAAAATATTCAAATTGCTTTATCTGTTATATCAAGACAAAGCATATTATAAAGACGTTGTTGAAATATTCAAAGATGAAATAGAAGAAAAATCCCCAAATAATATTCAAGTCATACTGAATAAAAATATGAATGCATTAAAAGTTTTTGGATTAAAAATTCAAAAAGAAAATAATAAATATAAGTTATGCAATAGTATATATTCAATGAAATTAACGGATGAAGATATTAAATCTATCAGCATACTCGAAAATTCGATAAAAGAATTTCCTACTAAAGAAATCAAAGATAGTGCAAGTGCATTTATAAAAGACATTGTTCTCAGAATGGATAGTGAAAATAAAATAAAGCTTAGCAATCTGAACAACAAATATGATTTCTCTTTTTATTACAAAGATTTAAAAGAACAGATAAATAGAGCCGAAGAACTTGTCAAAAAAAATGCTCACGTTGATATTGTGTATTTAAAAAATAATAAAAATTATGAATGCGGAGGAGAAATAAAGGAAGTATTGTATGATTCGAAAAATGTATCAATCATCGTAACAGATATAATAAAAAATGAACGATACATTATTCCGCTATCAAACATTATACAAATGCTTGAATCTCCATCTTTAGCCACAGGCAAAGAACCCACAACAACCGTTGTATACAAACTTAAAAACAGATTAGCTAAAACGTACAAAATTAAAGACAACGAATACTCTCAAGGATTTAATGAAAACGAAGAACAAACAATTGTTTGTAAAAATGAACCTTTTGACAGACTTCTAAATCGGCTTATGAGATATTCTTATAATTGCGAAATCATTAGCCCTAAATTTTTGAGAGAACAAATGAAAGAACTAATAAACGAAGCCCTCAAGCGATATGACAAATAAATTTATTTCTTTTCTTTACGTTCCCTAACAGACAATCTTATCGGAGTACCATAAAACCCAAAAGCCTCTCTTAATTTATTTTCAAGATACCTTTTATAATTGTCTTTCATAAGTTCTTCATTATTTACAAAGAACACAAAAGACGGAGGCTGTACCCCAACTTGTGTTGTATAATATATTTTTAATCTTTTACCTTTAAAACTTGTTGGTGGATTTAGAGCATAAGCTTCATTTATAACCTTATTCAAAAGACCGGTTGAAATACGTTTTTTACTCTCGTTATATATTTTCAAGCTTTCATCAAAAATTTGTCCTAAACGTTGTTTTGTAACAGCACTAATAAATATTTTCGGAGCATAACTTAAAAACGGGATAATTGTTTCTAATTTTTTAGAATATTGATTTATAGTATTAGCTTTTTTATCTTCAATCAAATCCCATTTGTTTATTGCAACAATAATACCTTTACCTGATTCTGTTATTATTGAAGAAATTCGTTTATCCTGCTCTGCAAGTTCACCGCTGCCATCAATTACAAGCAATGCTACATCGCAATCTCTTATTGAACGAATTGCTCTGTCTACTGCAAATTTTTCTACACCATAATCAACTTTTGATTTTTTTCTTATTCCTGCCGTATCGACAAGAGTATAATCAACATCATTATACTTGATATGACTGTCAATACTATCTCTTGTTGTCCCTGAAATGTCAGAAACTATTACACGTTTTGTATCAAGCAGGGCATTTACAATAGAAGACTTTCCGGCATTTGGTCTTCCTACTATTGCAATACGAATTTTATCATCTTTTTCTTCTTGCTCAGAATATTCAAAATCTTCTGTTACTAAATCCAATAAATCACCCACACCACCGGAACCGTGAAGCGCAGAAATAGCAATTGGTTCTCCGAGAGATAAAGAATAGAAATCATTTACCATAACCAATGATTCCGGATTATCACATTTATTTACCGCTATAAATACTTTTTTACCGCTGCGACGCAAAATATTTGCAATATCATCATCTATCGGATTTAAACCGTCTTTCCCGTCAACAATAAATATAATCTTGTCAGCTTCCTCACAAGCTAACTGAGCCTGAGAAAATATTGAAACCATAATATCATCTTCGTCACCGGGAATAATTCCGCCTGTATCAATAACCGTAAAACCCTTATTTTGCCATTCAACATCAAAATAAATTCTATCTCTTGTAACACCGGGCGCATCGTCTACAATCGAATTTCTTGAACCCACAAGACGATTTACAAATGTCGATTTACCGACATTTGGCCTTCCAACTATTGCAACTACAGGTTTTCTTTCCATAAAAGAAATATTAGCATGAACCAAAAGTGAAATAAAGTTAAAACTAATTAATTCTTTAGTATGTTGACATTAATGTTTATATAATTCTAAAATTATAAAAGATTTTTAGATGCCTTTAATTTAATAATTATATATAGGAGTTAAGTAAATGTTAACAAAAGAAGTCAATGACTGGATTAAAAAAGTTAAAAAAGGCACTTATTCATCCTGGGACATTATGGAAGAATTTACTCAATTTTCCAAGTATTTAACCAAAGCAGAAATGGTCCAAATCAGTAAAAAATTAAATGAAAATACAAGAAGTTATCAATTTAAATAAATTGAATTAATTATTTCTTTCGGGTAAACTGACCTTGTATGAAAGGGCAAATTTTTAAAATATTTTCAGATTTATATTACGTCAAAAATGCAGACGGAAATACTTTTCAATGCAAAATCAGAGAAGTTTTAAAAAAACAAAAAGCATCCGTTGTCACAGGAGATTTTGTTGAATTTGAAAATAATGTCATTTTGAATATATTACCCCGTAAAAGTTTTATTAAACGCCCCGCAGTTGCAAATGTAGATCAAATTATAATAGTTTCCGCATTAAAAGAACCGAATCTTGATTTTAACCAATTAGACAGATACATCGCTCTTGCAAAATACTATAACATTCCAATTATTCTGTGTTTTAACAAAGAAGATTTAGGCTTGGAAAACGATATGCAAGACAGGATTATATCTATATATGAAGATTTAGGATACAAAACATTATTTACATCTGCACTTGAAAAAAAAGGGATAAAAGATTTATACAAAGTACTAAAAGGAAAGACATCCGCTCTGTGCGGGAATTCAGGGGTAGGCAAATCAAGTCTTGTAAATGCCCTAAACCCTAATGTACACCTAAAAACAAAATCCGTAAGCGATAAAATAAATCGAGGGACACACACAACCCGCCACTGCGAAATTGTAGCATTAGATGAAAATAGCGGAATTATTGATACTCCCGGATTTAGCAACGTAAAATTTGATTTTATATTGCCCGCGCAGGTCGATTCGCTATTTGATGACATTTCAAAATACAACAAAGAATGCAAATATTCAGACTGCCTTCACATAAATGAAACAGGCTGTGAAGTATTGGCAAATATTGAAAATATCCCTCAAAGCAGATATGAAAGTTATTTGTCTTTTGTAAAAGAAGCATTCGAATACAAAGAAAAAGTGAAATATAACGGAAGAAAGACAGAATCTCACCAAAAACTTCACAATAACAAATCCATTGTCAAAATAAGTGAAAAGAAAAGACAAGGCTCAAGAAACACACGAAAACAAATGATATACAAGGAACTTGAAAACAATGAAAATGAATAATTATATCAAACTTATTGATGATAAATTAGATGAATATATTCAAATAGAAGAACCGCAAAATCTTTTCAAATCAATGAAATACACCGTAACACTTCCCGGTAAAAGATTAAGACCTATTATGTGTATGGAAACGTGTTCTATGCTTGGCGGAGATTTTGAAGATGCAGTACCGACAGCCTGTGCAATCGAAATAGCACACGCCATGACTCTTATCCACGATGATTTGCCTTGTATGGACAATGATGATTACAGACGAGGGAAACTCTCTAATCACAAAGTTTTTGGAGAAGCTATCGCAACCCTTGCAGGAGATGCTCTTATCACGTTTGCTCCGCAAATAATAACTAAATATTCAACAAACCTATCCCCCATCACAATTTTAAGAGTCTTAAATGAATATTTTAACTATATCGGAGCAAGAGGAGTAATAGGCGGACAAGTTGCAGACATTGAATCGGAAGGTAACAACAATATCCAAAATAAAAAGGAAGTACTGGATTATATACATACTCACAAAACATCAGATCTGTTTCAATTGTCAATAAGAACCGGAGCTATCATCGCAAATGCAAGTGACGAACAATTAAAACTTCTAACAGATTTTGCCAAAAAACTCGGAATTGCATTTCAAATAGCCGACGATATATTAGATGAAATTTCAACATTTGAAAAGATGGGAAAAACTCTCGGCAAAGACAAACAAAGCGGCAAACTCACGTATGTATCATTATACGGGCTTGATGAGTCGAAATGTAAATTATCTTGCATGTTAAAAGAATGCCGTGATATAATGAGAACGCAGAATATAAAATCCGAAATATTCGAACAGATTATACTAAATATTGAAAAGGGAGCAGAGATTTAATGTTTTTAGAAACCTTTAAACAAGTTATTGCAAATAACGGATATGAAGTACTTGCTTGTGGTCTTTTAGCCGCACTAACAGGGCAAATTATAAAATTCATTTTATTTACCGCAAAAACAAAAAAAATAAATTTTAAAATATTTACAACCACAGGCGGAATGCCAAGCACTCACTCTGCGGGTGTAATGGCACTATCCACAATCATTGGTATTCTTAGCGGCTTTGATTCTATTGAATTTGCAATAGCATTTGGTTATGCTCTTGTCATTATGTATGATGCCGCAGGTCTTCGCAGAGCTGCCGGCAAAACAGCCGCAAGCTTAAACAAAATGATGGAAGAATTTTATAATCATGACTTAAGAGCTGTTGGCGGGAAATTGAAAGAACTTCTCGGGCATACTCCTTTTGAGGTTTTTGTAGGAGCCATATATGGTATAACTTTTGCTTATATTTTCCACTCTTATATTGCAGGGTAAAATATAATCCGTTTTATGATTTTGAAATTATATTTTTCAGTTTTTTATAGCTTTTTATAGAACGCCTTATATTTCGTCTTATTTCACTATTAATTAATTTATCCTTATCTTTTAAAAATAAAGATTTAATTTTCAGATGCAAATATTTTAAATAAGATGGACATCCCTTTTTTAGGATTTTTTCTATTGTATCTTCGTTATAAGGGTATTCGACTTCACTAATACCGAGTTTTAAAATATCTAAGCCCTCTTCTTCTTTTTTCCATACAAAAACAGAGAAAATACGTTCTGCCAAATAACCTAAAGTTCTTTTACCATTTGTTGTGTATTCTTCCCAATTAATTTGTTTTTCAATTGCAGATAAAATATCAAATAAAAATTCACAATATTCAAAAAACATCTCTTTTGGCATAATGAACATTTGGTATAAAAATGCACTGGAACCGTTTAAATTGGCATCTATTACAGATTTGTATTCAGGATAAAGATTAATAATTGTTTCAAATAATAAATCAAAATCCTTAACTTTCGCACCGGGTATCGTTAATTCATAATTTTCTCTGAGATTCATACCCCCAATTAATTTAAAATTTGCCTCTTTTGATACAATTAAATCATATGCTGATGAACATTTTTTTATAAACTCATCTTGAAGTCCAATATTTTTTACATATTCCTCATCAATAAAATTTTCATTGACGTACGACAGTGCTTTGTGCCAATTATCTTTTAATTTATTTTCATAATACCCTTCATTAAAAATAAAATGTCTTCTATAATGCATTAATCCTATGTAGTCCGGATTTGAGAGCTTGTCATAATTTTTCCAAGCCCAATATAGAACACTACATTCTGAATAATATCGGTTTTTGCTTGAAATATTATCACCTGTATCATCACCGATTGTATTTTCAAGCATCCATTTCAAATCCTGATTATCAATTACACCATCCTTAGAATTTTCCAATGCAACAGAACGCCCTGCATGCACCGGCACAAAACATTCCCCTTCGGGAATTTTAAACGGTTTGTGCGATGCAATCAAAATTTTCACATTAGGCATTAAGCATTTCTCCGCTTAATGTTTTTTCCCAATCATAAGCTTTCTCAATACTATAATTTAAACTTTTTTCAGGCACCCAGCTTAATACTTCTTTCGCTTTTCTGTTATCAGCAACCAAACTTGCAGGATCCCCCTCACGTCTTGAACAAATCTCTACATCAATATCTTTTCCTGTCACCATTTCACAAGCACTAAATACTTCCTTAACAGTGCTGCCGTCATTTGTACCCAAATTAAAATAATTTGTTCTACCACCATTATTTAGATACTCAAGAGCTAAAATATGAGCTTGAGCAAGATCTTCAACATTTATATAATCCCTTACACAAGTACCATCTTTTGTATTGTAATCAGTACCATACATTTGAAATTTTTGGCCGCCTGAAAAAGTTGATTTTAAAATATTAGGGATTAAATGAGTTTCAGGGTCATGCCATTCTCCGACTCTATTTTGAGAATCTGCACCTGCAACATTGAAGTAGCGTAATCTTACAGATCTCAAACCATAAGCCCTGTCATAATCATCCATAATTTTTTCTATCATTAATTTTGATTGCCCGTATGGATTAATTGGATTTTGCGGATGATTTTCATCAATAGGAATATACTCAGGCTCACCATAAGTAGCAGCAGTCGATGAAAATACAATCTTTTTAATATCATATTTTAACATTGAAGAAAGCAAATTCATTGTTCCTCCAACATTATTCATATAATATTTTTGAGGATTTTTAACAGACTCTGCAACTTGAGAAAACGCCGCAAAATGTATGACGGCATCAATAGAATACTTCTCAAAAACAGAATTTATATCAGATAAATTATTTAAATCGCCTTTCACAAATTCTACACGACCATATTTCTTCAGCTTTTCAACAATTTCTATATGCCCTGTACATAAATTATCAAAAATAACAACATCATGCCCGCCCTCTAATAAAGCTAAAACACAATGGCTGCCTATATATCCTGCGCCACCTGTGACAAGTATCATTTGCAAACCTCCTCAAAAACTTCAATTGCTCTTTCTATTGCTCTATCCATATTATAATATTTGTAATCTCCAAGACGGCCTAAAAAATACACATTTGCGTCTTTTTTTGATTCTTCTAAATATTTATTATACAATGCGTCATTTTCTTCTTTAGGAATAGGATAATATCTTTCATTTTTACCCAGTTCAAAGAACTCAGAATACTCTTTTGCAATAACTGTTTTATCGGATTTATCATCAAGATAATATTTATATTCATGAATTCGTGTAAAATCATAATTACAAGGATAATTAACGCATGCACTTGATTGATAATATTCTTTGTCATATGTTTCAAATTTGAAATTTACACTTCTGTAAGGCAATTGACCAAATTTGTAATCATAAAATTCATCAATCGGTCCGGTGTAAAATATTCTCTTAAAACCCTTATCCTTTAAATCTTTATAATCTGTGCCGAGTTTTAGGGTAATATTTTTATTATCAAGCATTCTTTCAACAACTTTAGTATATCCCTCTAACGGAATACCTTGATATTTATCTTGAAAATATCTGTTATCTTTGCTCAAATATACCGGGACTCTCGCTGTAACAGCATCATCAACATCCTGAGGAGAAACACCCCACTGTTTTGTTGTATAGTGCAAAAATATTTTTTCATATACATAATTTGCCAAGAATTTTAAATCATCATCATCCTGTTTTTGGAATTCCAATATCGGAACTTTTGTATTTATTTCAAAAACATCAAGTAATTTCTCTTCCAATCTGCGAGCAAAAGATTCCGGAAAAACATCGTAAAGAGTATTAAAATTAAAAGGTATATGGGTTTCAATACCATCTAAATACCCCACCACTTTGTGCATATACGTATTAAAATCAGTAAACTTTTTCATATATGCCCAAACTTTTTCAGAGTTTGTATGAAAAATATGAGAACCGTATTTGTGTATCATAATACCGTTCTTATCTCTGAAATCATAGCAATTCCCTGCTATATGATTTTTCTTATCAATAACAAGAACACTTTCACCGAGTTCACTCGCGATTAAATTCGCAATTACTGCACCTGAAAAGCCTGCCCCTACTATAAGATTTGTCAATTTAATATCCATTTATATCCCCTTTACATTTTTATAATACCATAAATTTGATATTTTGTTTAGGTTTGCTATTTTTGATGATTTTAGTATAATTAAGGTAATTAGAGGGATATTTATATGGGACAAATTATAAACAGAACACATATTGCGGATTTTGTACAAAAAATACACGAAAGTGGTAAAACTGTCGTTGCAACTAATGGTTGTTTTGATATTTTGCATGTCGGGCATGTCAGATACTTACAAAAAACAAAATCTTTTGCGGATTATAGTATTGTTCTTCTAAATTCCGATAGCTCGGTAAAAAGCATTAAAGGGCCTGACCGCCCAATAAATAACGAACGTGACAGAGCAGAAGTTTTGTGTGCACTGTCTTGTGTAGATTATGTTGTAATATTCGATGAAAATTCTCCGGGCAGCTTGCTGGATGAAATTAAACCAGACGTATACACAAAAGGCGGAGATTATACTATGGAAACTTTGCCCGAAGCGGATATTATGAGAAAAAATAACACAAAAGTTGAATTTATAACCTTTGTTGAGGGAAAATCTACAACAGAAACTATAAATAAAATTAACAAATTGCAAAAATAATAACGCTTGAAGAAAAAGTTATGCTATAATAAAAACAAAGTTAGGGGATATATAAGGAGAGGATTTATGAAATCATTTACAGTAGAAGAAATTACACAAATTGTCGGCGGTATGCTTACTAAAGCTCAAAGTCCGTCAATTACGAGGATTGCTCCGCCTTTATTGTGCGAAGAAGATACTTTAGCCCTTGCTCTTGGAGAAGAAGAAATTGCAAATCTTGCAAAATCGAAAGCTAAGGCAGCATTAGTACCTTTAGGAGTACAAATAGACGGATTTACAACAATCGAAGTTGAAAGACCAAGACTTGCAATGATGAAATTATTAAATTTATTCTACGTTCCTCCTGTTGTAAATAAAGATGTTCA
>Ga0310695_10008263_pt1 | contig 16190 bp, 6 predicted proteins | sample RumenRJG_04DNA_FD_203882 | JGI IMG/M metagenome (GOLD analysis project Ga0310695, IMG submission 203882) | Bovine rumen microbial communities from Lethbridge, Alberta, Canada - RJG_04 (v2) (version 2) | ecosystem: Host-associated > Mammals > Digestive system > Stomach > Rumen | place: Canada...
TGCCACCTACAGCCTCTACCATCGTGCGTTTGAAGGCTGGTCATCATGTGGTGAAGGCCGAACTGTCGAGAGGTGATAATCCCGTATTATATTATAATAAGGTGAAGGACGAGACGGTGCTCCGCTCTCCTGTAGCCCAGGCTGTTGACTATACCGTGTTCGTTGGAACACCCGATGAAATCATCGCTTCCTATCGTCATCTGACGGGTGATGCACCCTTGATGCCCCGTTGGGCACTGGGTTATATCCATTGCCGTGAGCGTTTCCATTCGTCGGATGAGATTCTGCAGACTGCCAATCGTTTCCGCAAGGAAAAGATGCCTGTGGATGTTATCGTGCAGGACTGGCAGTACTGGGGAAAGTATGGTTGGAACTCCATGCGCTTTGACGAGCAGTTCTATCCCGACCCCAAGGCACTGACAGATAGTCTGCATGCCATGAATATGCGTCTGATGGTCAGCGTGTGGTCGAAGATTGACAAGAATTCAGAGGTTGGTAAACAGATGGGAGCCGACAACTATTATATCCCCGGCACCGACTGGATAGACTTCTTCAATCCCGATGCCGCTGCCGCCTATTGGAAGAATTTCTCTGACCGCCTTGTTCCCCTGGGTATCGATGCCTGGTGGCAGGATGCCACGGAACCCGAGAACGACGACCTCCTTGGACGTCGTGTGAACAACGGCAAGTGGAGTGGGGAAGAGGTGCGTAATGTCTATCCGCTTCTCGTCAACAAAACGGTCTACGAAGGCTTGACGAGCGCAAGTGCGGTAGCAAATTCTTCACTCTTCACTCTTCCTTCTTCCCTTAACCGTCCTATGATTCTCACCCGTTGTGGTTTCCCTGGTATCCAGCGCTATGGCTCTGCCTTGTGGAGTGGTGATGTGGGTAACGACTGGGAGACATTCCGCCGTCAGATAACGGCTGGTCTGGGTATGCAGGCCGCAGGTATCCCCTGGTGGACGTATGATGCCGGCGGTTTCTTCCGTCCCGGTAATCAATATACAGATCAGGCTTATATCGACAGGATGCTGCGCTGGATAGAGACCAGTGTCTATCTGCCCCTGATGCGTGTGCATGGTTATATGAGTAATACAGAGCCCTGGAACTATGGTCCTGAGGCAAAGCAGATCATCTCTGATTGTCTGCAGGAGCGTTATCGCCTCTTACCTTATATATATAGTATAGCGGCCAACATCGCTTTCGACGGTTCTACACTGATGCGCCCCTTGGTATTCGATTTCGCCGATGATGCCGAGGCTTTGGATCAGAAATATGAGTATATGTTCGGTCCGGCACTGCTCATCAGTCCTGTCACCGAACCCGATGTGAAGACGTGGAAGACCTACCTGCCTAAGACGCAAGGCGGCTGGTACGACTATCATACCGGTCAGCATTATGATGGCGGACAGACGGTGACGACGACCGTTACCAAAGCTCGCATCCCTGTCTTTGTGCGTGCTGGCAGCATCATCCCTATGAGTAATGACGAACTGCATGTTTATCCTGGTGCAGATGCTTCCTTTACGCTTTATGAGGACGACGGTGTATCGATGGCTTATCAGAACGGTCAGTGCTCACGCATCACGTTCCAGTGGAAGGATGCTAAGGGCAAGTTGAAGACAAGCCGACAGAAAGGACATGATTTTAAAATAACAATACACAATACTAAAAAATGAAGAAAACTATGATGAGTGCAGCCATGATGGCACTGACTGCTATGGCTGCTCAAGCACAGAACCCCTTTGTGCAGACCTGGTTTACAAGCGACCCCGCACCAATGGTATGCGGTGACCGCATGTATGTTTATACTGGACATGATGAGGATAATGCCGATTTCTTCTGGATGCAGGAGTGGCGCGTTTATTCTACCGAGGATATGGTGAACTGGACCGACCATGGTTCTCCACTGGCTTTGGAGAGTTTCTCTTGGGCTGACGACCGCGCGTGGGCCAGTCAGACGATAGAGCGCGACGGTAAGTACTATTGGTATATCTGTGCACACAGCAAACTCTCCGGCGGTATGGCCATCGGCGTGGCTGTGAGCGACAGTCCTACAGGTCCTTTCAAGGATGCCATTGGCAAGCCCCTCTTCGAGAATGGCTCATGGGATCATATCGACCCCACGGTGATGATTGATGATGATGGTCAGGCATGGCTGATGTGGGGTAACCCTCAGTGCTACTACCTGAAGTTGAACCGTGATATGATTTCCTATAGCGGTGAACTGGGACGTCTGGATATGACCGAAGAGGCTTTTGGTGGTCCTATCATGAGTAAGCGCGAGAAGGGAAAACAGTATAAGGATTCGTATGTAGAGGGGCCCTGGCTCACGAAGCGTAATGGTGTCTATCAGTTGCTCTATGCTGCCGGTGGTGTGCCCGAACATATCGCCTACAGTACCGCTTCCTCGCCCACAGGTCCTTGGAAATATGCAGGCGAGATTATGCCACTGAGCAATACTGGTTCTTTCACCAACCACTGTGGTGTGGCCGATTTCAAGGGTCATTCATATTTCTTCTACCACACTGGCAAACTGCCGAAGGGTGGCGGTTTCGGTCGTAGCGTGGCTGTTGAGGAGTTCAAGTATAACGCTGATGGCTCTTTTCCCAAAATTCTGCCTACCGATGAGGGCGTGAAACCTATCGCCACCTTCAATCCCTACAGAAAGGTGGAGGCCGAGACCATGGCTTTCAGTCGTGGCGTGAAGACCGAACAGAATGATGAGATTGGTGTGTATGTCACCGATATTCATAATGGCGACTATATCAAACTGCAGAACGTGAAGTTCGATGGAAATGTGGCTAAGCAGTTCTTCGCCCGTGTGGCCTCTGGCTTGCGTGGCGGAAAGATTGAGGTGCGTATTGACAGTCTCAGAGGTAAGCGCCTTGCCACACTGGAAGTGCCCGCTACTGGCGGTTGGGAAAAATGGCAGACGCTGTCTGTTGACTTTGCCGAGAAGGCTGAGGGTACCCATGATCTGTATTTCGTCTTCACTGGTCGCAAGGGACCAAAACTCTTCAATTTCGACTGGTGGGAGATCAAGGGCCTGCAGTCACTTGTCGTAGAAGAGGGCGGACTGGGTAAGTATAAGGCTATCATGAAGGAAGAGGCTACCCTTGAGGCCCACACCATCTTCGTGCCTCAGGATCTGTCGGCTTTCAATAAGAAGAACCCTCTCCCTGTTCTCGTATGGGGCAATGGTGCCTGCACCAACTCTCCATGGGAGCACTATAAGTTCCTGAACGAGATTGCCTCTCATGGTTATATCGTGCTGGCCACGGGTTATATCCCCATGGAGGAGAAACCCTATAATGGACCGATGTCAACCACGCAGCAGCAGATTGAGTCTATCGACTGGATCATCGCGCAGAATGCGGATAAGAACTCACCTTATTATAACAAGATTGACGTGAAGAATATCTGTGTGGCTGGCATGTCGTGCGGTGGTCTGCAGACGCTCTACAACTGTGCCGACCCTCGCATCAAGACGCTTATGATTTGTAATAGTGGTCTCTTCAAGAACAGCAACCGCAATCAGGCTGTTGGTGGTATGCCTATGCCCGACAAGTCTAAGCTGAAGGATATCCACTCCAGCATCATCTATATCCTGGGTGGCAAGGAGGATATTGCCTATGAGAATGGTATGGACGACTTCCAGCAGATTACTCATGTGCCTTGCTGCGCTGCCAATTTCCCTGTTGGTCATGGTGGTACCTATCGTCAGCCTCATGGTGGCGAGTTCTCTGTGGTAGCTCTGAACTGGCTCAACTGGCAGTTGAAGGGCGACAAGCAGTCGGCTAAGATGTTCAAGGGCAAGGACTGCGGCTTGTCAAAGCGTCAGGGCTGGACCATCGAGAAAAATGCGAAGTTTGACAAATTGAAATAATTTCTTTTTGAAACAACGAATTTAACGAATTACACGAATTGTAATTTATTGAAACAACGAATTTAACGAATTACACGAATTATAATTTATTGAAACAACGAATTTAACGAATTACACGAATTGATTTTGTTGTAACGAATTTGTTTTTATGCTGAAACATAAAAGACTTATATCTCTCTTGGCGGCTCTGCCGTTACTCGGTGCTCAGGCACAGAATACAGTAATAGATTTCCATGCCGACAATACGGATAAGGCCTATGTCACCTATGATCAGGCTATATCCGTAGGAGCCAATAAGACTGTGGATGTTAAGATGGCGCGATATTGCTATTTTAATTCTACGGTCAGCGGAAAGGGCACCATCAACCTTTATGCTGGTGGTGAGCGCTGCTGGTTGGGGTCGAAGAATGCATGGTCAAACTGGACGAATTTCAAAGGTGATGCTCATGTCTATTCCTTTAAGGAGAATTCTTCCAAGGCTGGTGCTTTCCTCTTGGTGCTGAATCACGGTAGAAAAGTCTTCTCGCCTGAAAAAATTGACGACTGTATCAAAGGTGGTAAGCTGAATAATGCGCTGCAAAGCTGTAAGTTGACGGTGCATAGTGGCGCTGGTCTCTGTAATGAGGCCAACAATCAGAATGCTGGCGGTTTCCGTATTGGTGAACTGCAGATGGAGGCAGGCTCTACGTTGCAGGGTTATATGAAAACGGGCCGTGCTTCTTATTACCTTGTTGGAGCCTTGAATACTGATGCAACGTTGGCAGGCAAGATTGCTCCTTCAGGTAACGACGCAAATACCATCCTTGGACTTATAAAGGAGGGTACGGGTACTTACCGTATCACAGGTAACCAGAACTTTGTGAGTGGTGCTCTGCGCCTTGTCGCGGGACGATTGCTTGTCAATAATGACCGTGCTGAGGCTGAAAGCAAGAAGTATAGTGGTGGCTTAGGTGCTATGTCGAGTGAAAACACACCAATAGCCTATGTCTTTGGAAATGGTGTCCTCGGCGGTACAGGTAGCATTGGTGGCATGGTGGATAACTATGGCACCATTGAGCCTGGCGATGAGGCACCCGGTGTGCTGACACTCAAGAACTATGCAGCACCCACGAAGAATGCCAACCTCACGCTGCATCCTGCCTCAGTATTGCGCTTCAAGGTGGCTTCTGCCGACAGTTATGACCAGTTGGTAGTGGCAGGTGTTCTCAGCTATAGTAATATGACGGAGGATTTCTCTACGAGCGAGGTGGCGCCTGTTATCACGCTTGCTCTCGAAGAACTGCCCTTTAAGGTGGGTACGGAGATTACCGTCTTAAAGGCAAAGAGCAAGTCTGGCAACTGGCAGTTCCACCTGTTGCAGCCGGGCAAGGGCACCTGGGCTCTTGAAGAGGTAACAGATGACGAGGGCTATAAGGTGGTGCTACGTCTGGCTTCTACAGACGATGCCGACCCCAATAATCCTGTAGATCCGAATAATCCGGAGATTCCTGAGAGCACTATGGGGGCACTCTATGATGACGGTATCAATGATAATACCGACAGCAAGACGATGCGCTACTATGCCGAGAAGAATGGTAAGATGATTGGTATGGCATTCTGTACCTATAAAGGACTTGATAGCGACCGTTCTGAGGCTGCCCGCCAGTTTAATATGATGGTGGCAGAGAACGAGATGAAAATGGATGTGCTGCAACCCTCACAGGGAAATTTCAGCTGGGGTGCTGCCGATGGTCTTGTCTCTTTGGCGAAAGCAAATAATATGACGGTTCGCGGTCACTGTCTGGTATGGCATACCCAACAGCCTACTTGGCTGAGTAGCGACGGTAAGAAGAACGATAAGGGATGGACTCGTCAGCAGGCATTGGACATCATGAAGAATCATATCACCACAGTACTCCAGCATTTCAAGGGTAAAGTGGTGGAATGGGATGTCGTCAACGAGTGTCTGGACGATGACCAGAGCATTATCCGCACCAATCCGAATGGCTATAAACTGCGTCCTACGGTATGGCAGCAGGCTATTGGTGATGACTATATCGACTCAGCTTTCGTTTATGCCCGTAGGGTGGATCCGGATATCCAGCTCTATCTGAACGATTATGATGTGGAGATGCAGGGTAAGGCCAAGGCTGTGGCTTTCTCTAATCTGGTGAAACGTCTGCAGTCAAAGCAGATTCCTTTGGATGGTGTCGGCCTGCAGTGCCACTTCTCTATCGGTGATGTGGATTCCGTGAAATTGGAGAAGACTATCCGCCTTTTTGGCGAGGCCGGTCTGAAATGTATTATCACGGAACTGGATATGGGCGTACCCTCTACGACGACTGCTAATCTGGAGGAACAGGCACGTAACTACCGTATGATAACCGATATCGTGCTGAATAACGACAATTGTCCTAACCTCGTTGTCTGGGGTATTAAGGATAATGACTCTTGGCGTAGCAATTCCAATCCGTTGCTGTATAACTCTGGTCTCGGCAAGAAGAAGGCGTGGTATGCGGTGCGTTCCGCTCTGCGCCACCGTTATCTCCAACAGGAAAAACTGCTTGCCGATGTTCCTGAGATCGACACGAACACCAACCGTTCTAAGCCGCATGTCTATACGACGAAGGGCACTAAGCTCGGTTCGTTGGAGATATGGCCACAGTTACCACAAGGTATTTATATTGTTGAAGGAAAACTAAGAATGAAATAATATAATGAAAAAGGTATTTTTCTTGCTTTTTACGTGGAGCATGACATGCGGCATATATGCTGCCGACATGGTATCGCCCAATGCGAAGTTAAAGGTTGTAACAGCGGGTAATGGCTGTAAGGTCTATTATCAGCAGCAACAGGTGCTTGACATCCCTGTACTGGGAAATGGCAACTCACAGATTCAGAAGGTGAGCAAGGCGCATCATGTAGCAGCCGATTATCAGATGTTGACTGGTAAGCGTCTGCATTGCATCAACGAGGCCAACGAGTATCAGCTGACACTCAGTAAGGATATCCGTCTGACGATGCGTCTGTATAATGATGGTGTCGCCTTCCGTTACGATGGCTTGTCGGACAAGGAGAAGACGGCCTATAAGATTTCTCAGGGTACCAAGCGGTGGATGCAGAAATGGTCCGACGGCTATGAGGGCTTCTTTCCTCTGACCACCAAGGCAACAGACGGCCGTTGGGGCTATCCTGCCCTCTTGGAGCCTGCCGATGGCGTATTCGTTCTCCTTTCTGAGGCAAATATCTGCAAAGGTCAGGCAGCTTCCAGTCTGCATAGCAAGGGTGACCTCTATCAGGTGGTGCCCGATGGAGCCACATCAAACCTCAAATCTCAAACCTCAAACCTCAAACCTCAAACCTCAAACCTCAAATCTCCCTGGCGCGTCGCCATCATCGGTTCACTGGCTGATGTGGTGGAGTCAACCCTGATAACGGATGTCTCCGAACCCAGTAAGGTCGAGGATACCAGTTGGATTCATCCAGGCACCGTGTCATGGGTCTATTGGGCCTATAATCATGGTTCCAACGACTATAACATCATCAAGAAATACGTGGATATGGCAGTGGCGTTGCAGTTGCCCTACGTCCTGATTGATGCTGAGTGGGACGAGATGAAAGATGGCAAGACCATTGAGGATGCCGTGAACTATGCTAAGTCAAAGGGTATCAAGCCTCTTATCTGGTACAACTCCTCTGTGGGTTGGGTAAATGGTGCTCCCGGTCCTAAGTTCCGTCTGAACAAGCCTGAAGACCGTGAGAAGGAGCTTGCCTGGTGCGAGAAGATTGGCGTGGCTGGTGTGAAGATTGATTTCTTCTCTGGCGATACCCAGCAGAATATGGACTATTGCATCGACCTGCTGGAGAGTGCTGCCAAGCACCATCTGCTGGTTAATTTCCATGGTGCTACCATTCCCCGTGGCTGGCAGCGCACCTATCCAAACCTGATGAGTACCGAGGGTGTCTATGGTGCCGAGTGGTATAATAATGTGCCTACCTTCACCAAGAAGGCGGCAGCCCACAATGCCACACTGCCTTTCACCCGTAATGTCATCGGTCCGATGGACTATACCCCTTGTACCTTCAGCGACTCGCAGCATCCTCATATCACTACACATGCCCATGAACTGGCACTGACGGTGCTCTTCGAGAGTGGTTTGCAACATCTGGCCGACCGCCCCGAGAGTTATCTGGCTCAGCCCCATGACGTGCAGCAGTTCCTCTCGGCCCTGCCTACCGTCTGGGACGAGACCCGTCTGCTCTCTGGCTATCCCGGTGAGTCGGTGGTCATGGCACGTCGCAGTGGTAAGACCTGGTATATCGCAGGTATCAATGGTACCGACGAAGAGAAGACTTTGCCTCTCGACCTCTCTTTCCTGAAGCAGGGCAAGCAGCATGGTGATATCATGCTTTACGGCGATGCTGGCGATCGTGGCTTCCATGTGGCTCTTCAGGAAGATTATCCTGCTTCTATGAAGCTGCGTCCTCGTGGCGGCTTCGTCTTGGTGGTCTATCCTGTCAACGACCCGTTGAACGTTAATATGCCACTCTTCCAGACAAAATATACTGCCGACCCATCACCTATTGTGGTGGGCGACACGCTGTTCCTCTTCACCTCGCACGATGCCTCTCCCGAGGATATCCCCGATGCTAATGAGAAGAATTCGGCTGGTTTCTTTATGTACGACTGGCTCCTGTGGTCAACCACCGATATGGTGAACTGGACCGAGCATGGTGCTGTGGCTTCATTGAAGGAATTCTCTTGGCGCACCCGCGACAATGGTGCATGGGCTATCCAGACCGTAGAGCGCAATGGCAAGTACTATCTCTATGCACCGCTTCATGGTCATGGCATCGGCGTCTTGGTAGCCGACTCGCCTTATGGTCCTTTCAAGGATCCTCTTGGCAAGCCTCTGGTGTGGCAGACGGAGCACTGGGATGATATTGACCCCTCTGTGTTTGTTGATGATGACGGACAGGCATATATGTATTGGGGCAACCCGCATGTCTATTGTATCAAGCTCAATGAGGACATGATCTCTACCAGCGGCGATATCTTTGTGCTCAACCAGCAGGATGGCGTGATGCGTCCTGTCAAGGAAGAGGGTGCTAAGATCAACCTCCGTGCTTCATGGAGCGAGAAAGCTACCTGGAAGGTGAAGAACTATCAGGAAGGTCCCTGGTTCTACAAGCGTAATGGCAAATACTATCTGGCTTATGCCACGACTTGCTGTCCTGAGGCACTGGGCTATGCCATGAGCGACTCGCCTATGGGTCCTTGGGAGTGGAAGAACTATATTATGCGTCCCACACAGCGCGACCGTGGTAACCATCCTGGCATTTGCGACTATAAGGGACACTCTTATGTGTTTGGTCAGAATTATGACCTGATGCACCTGGATACCTATATCCATCACGAGCGTCGTACGGTGTCGGCACAGGAGATTACGTATGATGCCGATGGTACTATTCCCGAGATACCTTACTGGTTGAACCAGAAGCCTCTAAAGCAGATAGAGTGGCTGAACCCCTATAAGCGTGTTGAGGCTGAGACCATGAACTGGGGTAATGGTTTGAAGACTGCTAAGATGGGTATCGAGAATACCGGTGTCATCAAGGATATGCCTTACTCTACAGGCAAGAAGAATATGTATGTCTTTGATATCAATGATGGTGAGTTTATCCGCCTGCGTGGTGTTGACTTCGCTACCGGTGCCCGTCAGTTTGCTATCAGCGCCGCCTCTACAGGCTTCGTTGAGCTGACCCTGCGTCTTGATAGCCAGGACGGCCCTGTTATCGGTACCGTGAAGATTGGCGCTACCGGTTCTGTAGAGACCTATAAGTCGTTTGCCACCAAGGTAAAGAAGGCTGTTGGTGTTCACGACCTGTACCTCTGCTTCAGCAAGACATCAGGTGATGTGCGCCTGGATTATTGGGAGTTCAAGAAGTAATTAAGAGAGTGAGCAAATACGAAACTTGAAGAAAATGAAACGTTTATTCATTATATGTGCTTTGATAGCTCTTCCTGCTCTGCGGATGATGGCCGAGGTAGATCCTAATTTCTATATCTATATCTGCTTCGGACAGTCTAACATGGAGGGCAATGCCCAACCAGAGTCTATAGATAAGACGGGTATCGACAATCGTTTCCGACTGTTGGCCACCTGTAACTTCTCCAATCCCTCGCGTACCAAAGGCAACTGGTACAAGGCCACGCCTCCATTGGTCAGCCCTAATGGTGGACTTGGTCCTACCGACTGGTTTGGACGTATGATGTGCGAGTCGCTGCCAGAGAACATCCGTATCGGTGTCATTCCTGTTGCCATGGGTGGCAGTCCTATAGAGATGTTCGACAAGGATAAGTATCAGCAGAAGTTACAGCAGAACCCCAATGAGTGGTGGGCCATTTTGGCCAAGAACCATTATGGTGGTAATCCTTACGGACGTATCATCGAGATGGCCAAGAAGGCACAGCAGGTGGGTGTCATCAAGGGCATCCTGCTGCATCAGGGATGCTCGAATAATGGTGATCCCAACTGGCCCAATATGGTGAAGAAGATTTATAACGATATGTTGTCCGACCTAGGCTTGGCTACAGATACCGTGCCTCTGTTTGTTGGTGAGGTTGAATATGCAGGTGCTGGTACCAATGCCGAGAGTGGTGGCTGTGCCAGTCATAACACCCAGGTGGCCCGTATCCCCTCTGTCATTCCTACCGGTCATGTGGTGAGTGCAAAGGATTGTCCGGGTAATAACGCGGATCCCTGGCATTTCAGTGCCTACGGCTATCGTAAACTGGGTGCCCGCTATGCTGGTGAGGCATTGTATACTTTGGAGCAGCATCTCCCGTATTTCTCGTTCCATAATTATATGTTTACGCTGAATAAGCATTGTACCTTCGATGATGCTTCCCGTACATTGACGGCAAAGACTACAGGCGTTGGTTCAGCATACTGGGAGTACCCGCATCTGGCCGATTGGTCTGCTTTCAAGTATCTTGTCATCAAATTGAAGGAACCGGCAGATCCTGCTGCTGAGGTATGGATATACAAGAAAAACAGTATTGGCTGTCGTGAGATTTTCAATGACCGTGAGACGATTGTCATCGATATTCATCATGCGAAATATAGCGCCACGGAATTGGATCCCTCTCTGATTTCCAAGATGCTGTTCCGTTGTCCAAAGGGAACCAAGATAGTGTTTGACGATATTTTCCTTTCCAATGATGAGCAATACAATCCTAATCCTACTGCCATCAATGGTGTAGAGACCGACGATAATGCTTTCCGTGCACCGCTCTATTCGCTCGACGGACGTCTGGCTGAGCCCAAGAAACTAAAGGCTGGCGTCTATATCAATAATGGAAAGAAAATCCTTGTGAAATAATTCATTCAAACCATTTATTAATAACTATTATGAAGATCAATTCTTTAAAGACCTTGACCATGGCAGCCCTTCTGTTGGCGCTGCCATGTGGCGCGTCTGCCCAGAAGAAGGCAGTCGCTAAAAAGACGAAGGTGAGCACCATTCGTCAGGCCGCTGCCGAGAAGGTGGCACAGCCCGATCCTAATTTCTACATCTTCCTTTGTTTCGGACAGTCTAACATGGAAGGAAATGCCCGTCCGGAGGCTGTTGACCTGGAGAGTCCAGGTTCCCGTTTCCTGTTGATGCCCGCTGTTGACTTCCCTAATAAGGGACGTAAGATGGGCGAGTGGTGCGAGGCTTCTGCGCCTTTGTGCCGTCCTAATACTGGTCTGACGCCTGCCGACTGGTTCGGGCGTACCATGGTGGCTTCTACGCCCGAAAATATCAAGATTGGTGTGATCCACGTAGCTATCGGTGGTATCGATATCAAGGGCTTCCTGCCCGACAGCATTGAGAACTATGCCAAGAATAAGGCTCCACAGTGGATGAAGGGCATGCTGGCTGCTTATGATAACAATCCATACGAGCGTCTGGTCACGCTGGCCAAGAAGGCTCAGAAGGATGGTGTCATCAAGGGTATCCTGATGCATCAGGGCGAGACTAATACAGGCGACCCGAAGTGGGCTGGCATGGTGAAACAGGTGTACGAGAACCTCTGTGGCGACTTGCAATTGAAACCCGAGGAGGTGAACCTCTATGTTGGTAATATCGTGCAGGCTGGTGGTAAAGGTGTCTGCATCGGCTGTAAGAAGCAGATTGACGAACTGCCCAATACTATCCATACCTCTCAGGTTATCTCTTCCGACGACTGCTCTAACGGTCCCGACCGTCTGCATTTCGATGCTGCCGGCTATCGTGAGTTGGGTTGCCGTTATGGTGAGGCTGTGGCCCGTCACCTCGGTTTCGAGCCTAAGCGCCCCAAGAACCTGCCTGTAGCCATCAAGAAAATGGTGGTTCCTGCCGATGCCGTTACAGCCGAGAATGCTATTCCTGGCAACGAGTTCCCCAAGGTTGACAGTCAGCGCCGTGCTTACTTCCGCATCCAGGCTCCTCAGGCCAAGAAGGTCGTTGTGGATATCTGCAGTAAGAAGTACGACATGCAGCCTCAGGGCAATGGAGTCTTCATGGCTGTTACCGATCCTCTGCCTGTAGGCTTCCACTATTATTTCCTGAATATCGATGGTGTCAACTTCATTGATCCCGCTTCTGAGACCTATTTCGGTTGCAATCGTGAGTGCGGTGGTCTTGAGGTTCCTGAAGGTCCAGAGGGCGACTACTACCGTCCGCAGCAGGGCATCGCTCATGGACAGGTGCGTAGCATCTACTACCACAGCCCCAACTCTAAGTTCGGCGAGTGGCGCCACGCCTTGGTTTATACCCCAGCAGAGTATGAACTGGCCAAGAATGCCAAGAAACGCTATCCTGTGCTCTACCTGCAGCATGGCATGGGCGAGGGCGAGACCAGTTGGATGCTTCAGGGTAAGATGCAGCACATCATGGACAATGCCATTGGCAAGGGCGAGGCCGTGCCAATGATTGTGGTCATGGAGAGCGGTGATATCAAGCAGCCCTTCGGTGGTGGCAACAACCAGGCTGGCCGCAGCGAGTATGGTGCTTCTTTCTATCCCGTACTGCTCAACGACCTGATTCCTTATATCGATGCCAACTTCCGTACCAAGACCGATCGTGACAGCCGTGCTATGGCAGGTCTCTCATGGGGTGGTCATCAGACCTTCGATGTGGCTCTGACCAATCTGGATAAGTTCGCTTGGATTGGTACCTTCAGCGGTGCTATCTTCGGCCTCGATGTGAAGACCGCCTACGATGGCGTATTCGCTAATGCCGATGAGTTCAACAAGAAGGTGCACTATATGTATATGAACTGGGGTTCTGATGACTTCGTCAACAGTCAGTCTATCGTTGACGGCCTCCGTCAGCTTGGCATCAAGGTTGACTCTTCTGTCTCTCAGGGCACAGGTCATGAGTTCCTCACCTGGCGTCGCGGACTCCATGAGTTCATTCCACATCTGTTTAAGAAATAAGAGTTTGTTTTTTCTTTACAATTTATCCCAGCTACATTTTCCGTGGCTGGGATATTTTTTTTGTGCAAAATTGCCCCCAAAATTTGAGTTGAATCAATTCATGAAATCAATCGGCTCAATTCACGATTTGAGCTATATATAGTAAGATATCCGTCGAGGCCCCGCCGCAGAATATGAGACAGGTAGCAGTCCCCAACTGACTCGAGATGTGCCTTGACGAATATGGTACTGGAGTTCGAGATTGTTCGACTTGTCTGTTTAATGGACACGCCCCAGAAGTATATAGAAAAAGCTATAGGTGGGGGGTAAAATCATACCCAATGGTACCTTGTTGCCCGTGCGTTTCCGTGAGAAGAAATCAAGGGCGTCTTACAAAGTCCCTCAATGAGGGTACGCACTTGTTTCTGCGTCAGAATGCTGTCGAATGCCGCTACAAAGTCGCTCATGGAAGCCTCACCGTTGCGTCGTATCACATTATAGACAGTTTGGATATGACTGATGTCGTATCGCTGGCTAGTAGTCCTAACATGGGGCTTATATAGCAGATAGCGAGAAGAAAGGACATAACCGAAGTATGAATCCTCGATGATCAACCCCATCTCCAGCAGTTTGGGACAACTGTCCTTGTATGTAGCCTCAATGTTCCCTTTCCAGATGTAGTGAAGTGTCAACCAGTCGAATGCGTTTAGCTTGCTCTCAAGCTCCTGTTGATGACATATTTCCTGAGCAAAGAGATAGAAAGCATCATCCGGAATCTCGCCATAGAAACGTAAATCTACCTGATAATCGTCTGAATAGGAGTAGTCGGGAAGTGGCTTGCCCTCCTTGATGCAATTGGTGAACATAATGTCAACGCCTTGTCCGCTACGCTCTATCAGCCCCGTTTTCTCTATCACCTCTGCCATCAAACGGCTACGTGGCGAACTGTTGACGGTCAGAATATTACCAAGGTTTACGCCGTATGGGAATCCGCCAGGGTTGGAAATCTCCACCATATCGGGATATAGGTGTATGAAGATGTCTGACCCCATCTGCAGACTACGGTGAATCATAGCATTGATAAGAGCCTCACGTATAGTTTCCTTATTAAAGGCTGGACAGTCGAGGATGCGCGGCAGGTCATTGACGTGCAGGAGCGGATTGCAGGCAGGCTGGTCGATGTACTCCCAAATCTTTTCGATGGCGATAAACAGCGGTAGACGATACTCCTGACGGGCACTATAGCGCACCTGACTATGGTTGTTCCGGTATTCTATCACGACATTTGCCTGTGGCAGATAGCGGTTGATGGCTTCCGATTTACCCAACAGGAGAAGAGTGGCGTACTTCAAGTTGCCATCATCATCCATCAAAAGCAAGTCCTTTAATAACTGATTCAAAGGAACGGTTGTAGCATCAGGCCGTTTCTGCTTGTCGGCAATGAGATGACGCATGTTTTCTATGGCCTCTGCGTCAAGGTCGTTCAAGGTTAGACCTTTGCATACACGGGATGAGAAATCCGGGTCTTGCTCGGAAATGACAGAGAAGTATTCGGCATCGTCCATCTCACGCAAACTTTCGCCAACTCTCATCAATGGAACCCCTTCGAATCGGAGTGCCTTGCCAACTGGACGTGAAGGGACGTTGATGACAAGCACACGACGCTGTTTTTCATCGTATAGTTCCTCTGTTCGGACACGAATATGAAGACGTTTATATATTTCATCTTCAAGATTGCCTGTCTCGTTTACAGCAAAGTCGCTACCCACGACCTTATGGGGACGGGCGTCGGCCATGCCAAGAACCAGCCGCCCGCCTCTTTCATTTGCCAAAGCAACAACATACCCTAATACACAATGTCTTCGGTCGCGAGGATCTGTCTTCTGACCTCCTGCGAACGGATAATTGTGTTCTGCCTTCTTAAACTCCACATGATCTTCACGTTCACTGAGTTTCTGTAATTCTTCTATCGTACTCATTGGATCCTCTATATCTTTAGTGCGAACTAATTTCGTACAGTTTCACGATGCAAAGATACAACTATTATTTGGATTGGGCAAGATTTTACAAAACAATTCTTTGAAAAAAGATACAATCTTATTGTAACTATCTGTATATCAAAGGGCTAATTTGTTTATTTGATTCTTCTTTTATTGGTAAATAGAGTCTCCGAGCACTATTCTGCTTTACCTTTTAGGTTGACTAAAACTATAACTGCGCTTTGTCTGGAAAAAACGGATATTTCCACAAAGAAAAGTGTGACTTTATATTGGAATCGTAACTCTATGGTTTACGGTTGCTAAGTCATAGGTTTACGAGTGCTAAACCTATGAGATAAGATGTCTAAACCATAGGTTTGCATAACTATGAAAAAGGCCTTCACCACATCTGACCAATTTTTCAATTATTGGCAGAAATGGTGAAGGCCAAATTAAATAGGTTAAGTACTATAATACCCTTAAAAACCTCACTCGAGTGAAATCATCGATTGAGCTGAATTCATGAAATCACCCGGCTCAATTCACGATTTGAGCTATATATAGTAAGATATCCGTCGAGGCCCCGCCGCAGAACATGAGACAGGTACCAGTCCCCGACTGACTCAGCCTTCGGACCTCTTCTCTCTTACATCTTACCTCTTCCTTCTTACATCATCCCTCAGCCATACTCTAGCCATAGTCTAGCCATACTCTAGGCTGCTTCTAGCCATACTCTAGCCATACTCTAGCCTGCTTCGTGAGTGCTCCACGGAGCAGCCTAGGAGCAGCCTAGGAGCAGAGTGATTGCTGCCTAAGAGCAGGCTAGAAGCTGAATTAGTGAAAACACAAAAAAGTTGTGACATGAATTTCATTCCATCAGAATCAGATTCGCATAGC
>Ga0310695_10008267_pt1 | contig 16181 bp, 1 predicted proteins | sample RumenRJG_04DNA_FD_203882 | JGI IMG/M metagenome (GOLD analysis project Ga0310695, IMG submission 203882) | Bovine rumen microbial communities from Lethbridge, Alberta, Canada - RJG_04 (v2) (version 2) | ecosystem: Host-associated > Mammals > Digestive system > Stomach > Rumen | place: Canada...
CCCAATCCCCAATCCCCACACCCCAATCCCCAATCCCCTAAGAATAAAAAATAATAATTTTATTTTTGTATTTCCAATCCCAAATAAAAAAGATAAAAATTTTTATTATTCAAATTTTATGTTTTATTATTTAAAAAAAAATATATATATTTTTAAGGATAAATTATTTTCAAATAATATAAGATTTTATTTTGATATGATTTATTTTCCTTTATTCATTTTCGTTATTTTATCTTAGTCTTCTCCTGATTCTTCATCACTTTCATCACTTTTTTTGATTTTAGGTTTCTTTTTCTTTTTTCCTTTTTTCTTCGTCTTTTTCTTTTTTTCTTTTTTCTTTTTTTCTGAATCTTCAGAATCGGAGATATCATCATCTTCTCCAATAACTTTTTGGGGTTCATTTGCTTTTTCTTCTCTTTTTTTCTTTTCTTCAATATATTCTTTTACTCCTTTTTCGAATTCTTCATCTTTATTATTTATCAAATCATAATAAAAATATAATATTTCCTTTATTTTTATATTTAATTTTTTAAATTTTAATAATTCTTCTTCAAATATGGTTTTATTAATATATAAATCAGATTCCCATAAATCATTACTTTTCAAATAATCGACTATATTTTTTTTATTAGATTTAATTTTTTTATCTTTATTATCATCTTCTTCTCTGAATAATACTAAAGTTATAAATAATCTTATAGCTGAAGCTAAATTCTCCTTTTTAATGATCTTATTATTTTTTAATATTTCTTCTAATGAATTAATTAATTTCTCATCAAAATAATAAGCTGTTCCATCTTTCCTTTTACACAAAGATTTTTCTTCTAAATGATTCTCAATGTCTATTTTAACATAATTAAAAATCAATTTTAAATAATAGTGAAATAAGCTTATTAATTTATTAACTTTTAAAACAATTTCTTCACCATCTTTTTTTTGTTTTTCATATGAAAAAATATTTTTGAAATCCTCTGAAATATTATCTAAATTTTTTACAATTTCAATATTGCAAATATCAGTATCTTCATTTATATCATTTTTTTCATTTTTTTCATTGTTTTCATTTTTCTTTGAATTTAAATAATCTATTAAAGTTATAAAATTATTTATTATTTCTTTATATTTTTTATTATTTCCATCATTTTTCTTTATAAATTCATAAATTATAGCTTTATCTTCAATATTAATATCAATTGATTTATATTTGAAGTTAGAAATTTCATCATTTAATTCAATACTAAATACTTCATTATTAAAATTAAATCCTATTATATTATCGTTCAATAATTTTTTATTTTTTAAAAATAAATTTGTCATTTCTTCTTCTATTTGTTTTAAATTGACTACATATTCATTATAATTTTCTTTATTATGAGTATCTATATATTTTCTATAAGATGAATCAAATAATATTTTAATAAAATCTGAATTTTCATGCAAAGTAAATATTTCATTTTTTTTAATTTGTTGAATATTTATTCTATTTTTGCAATTATAATTGAATTCTCCTAAACTTATTTTTTCATTTAATAAACTTTCTAATTCTTTATTTTGTTTATCTATAAATATTTTATAAATTTTTTTGTATGAATTTCCATATTTATTGTCATCAATTAAAAAAAAATCACATATTTTATTTTCCAAAGTTAACTTTAATATATTATCAAAGTCATCCTTATATTTAAATTTATTATATTTTTTAATAAATTTTTTTATTGAATTTTCGTTTGCTTTATCTTTATAAATATCACTTTGTTTTACTGTTTCCTTTTCTGAATTTTCTCTTGAAATTTGATTTGAATATTTATCATAAAACAAATTTAAAACATTATTAAAGAGATTTAAATTGTCTAAAGAATATATATCTTTTGATTCTTTTTGTTCTTCATAACTCAAATATTTTCTTAATACTGGATACTCATTTTTTATTATATTCTTTATATACTTTTCATTCAAATAGTCAGTAAAATAAAAATAATCATAGTAAGGAAATTCACTTTTTTCATATTTATCATATAATTCTTTTAGCAAAGCAAAAGATGATTTTGGATCCTTATATTTTTCTTTCTCTGATATTTTGTATTCATTAATTATATTTTTTGTTTCTTCACATTTTCCCTGAATTAATTTTTCTAAATTATCTTCAAATTCAATAAGATCTTTATGATTTTTAATACAATGTTGATTATGCAATTTTTCAAATAAATCCTTAAATACACAATTCATAAATATTTCAATGTTATTAATGTCTTTTAACGCTAATTGACTTTTTAATTTATTTAGGCATTCTTTTATCACAGTAGGCCAAGTCATTCCTTTTGGTAAATATTTATCATATTTTACTGAACCAGTAAATATTTTAGCGAAAAATAGATGGCAATATAGAATATAATTCAATAATCTGTAAGAAATTTGACTAAGATTTCTAATGATTTTATTATCTTTTAAAAAATTATCTCTATGAATTTCATTTAATCCTTTCTCTTTTTCATATAATGTTAATATGTATTCTTCTTCAAATGTTTTCAAAGTCATATATTTCAAATTTTCGAACATTTTATTATTATCTTTATCTAATTTTAAATTTCTAATTTCTTCGTCGTCTTTAAATATTCTAAAATAATTATTATTACTTTTAATAATATGATAAGCTTTAATATATTTAATTTTATCTGGATTATTTTGATCTATTTCTTTATCATAAATTTCTTTTGCTCCTATTTCCTTTAGACATTTTGGACATTTCATATTAATTTCACTATATCCTGGAAATCCTAATTTAACAGAATGATAATAGCCTTTATTACATAAACAGACAAAACATCCTTCATCCGGTGTTTCTTTAAAATGATTAATTATTTTATTATATAATTCATAATATGATTCTTCCTTATTATCATAACCTGGATAAAAATATTCATTAAAATCTGTGTTATTAATATTATATAAATATGAATAAATATAATCTTGTTCTTCATCTTTTACTTCATTTAAGCAATATCTATATCCATATAATAATGCTTCAATTTCTTTTGAATTGAATTCTTTTTTAATTTCTAAATACTTTTCTTTTTCAAAGAATAATTGCATTAATTTTATTAATTTTTTATTTTTTCCAAATAGAGGTTCACAAACATTTTTATAAAAATTAGTATAAGAGATATCATCTTTAAAATAATCCTTATTTAAATTTGATAAAATTAATTTATATGATGCCATATAAAAGCCATCGAAATCTAATTCTTCTTTCTTACTTATATTTTTTTCTGTTATTTCATCGCTAAATTTGTTTTTTCCTAATTTTTCTAGATTTGTATATATATCTTCATAATTGGATTCTTCACTTTTATAACTAAATTGCTCTAAGTTCTCAATTTCTGTTTTATTAATAAAATTTTCAAAATCATTATAATTTTCTAATTTATATTTATCTATAATACTCCTATTTATAAATATATTGATTTGCCTATTATATTTATTAAAAATAATTTTATATATATAAAGTTTGATCATATTATTTTTAATGTCCTTTTCATTAATTACTTTAATAATATTTTCTGGGTTAAACTCTTTTTCATCATGTTTATTGATAAATGTATAACAAAAAGATTTTATATAACCAATACAAAATAATTTTGTTATAAAAGCATTTTTGGGACTATTATTGAGATCATTTAGAAATTGAATACATTCTTTAAAAAATTCCAAAGCTTTAAAACTTTCTTCATCATCATCATCATCATCTTCTTCTTCTTCTTCATTTTGTTCATCATCAAGATTTGAATCTTTTAAGGAAATTAATGAGATTTTTTCGAAAAGGTATAATAATGTTTCCGATAATGCTAAATAAATATCATTGGTATCATCTGATAATTTTTCGTTCAAATTTTTAATTATATTATCTTCACTATTACTCATAAAATTATTTTTAATATCATTTAATTTTTTTATATCTCCAATTAATAATTTTTGGAATATATCGTTTGATATTTTGATTAATTCTTTTTCTTTAATTATTTCACAAAGTATTATAGCGCAATAAAATCTATCATTTACTTTTTCAATTTCTTTCTTATATATATATTTTAAAGTTGCATAATATTTATTTTCTGTTTCATTGTTTTTTATTTTAATTAATAATTTGTTCATTTTAATGAAATTTTCTGTTAATTTAGAGATATTATTTTCTTGAATAATTTTTGTATTGTCTGTCAAACAATATCTAATATCTTCTATAAGTGGTTTGCCTGCATTTGGATTGCATTTTATTATTTGAATTAATTCATCAATAATATAAAATTCATTTAAATAAGTTCCTAAGCTATCATTTAAATTATCTATTATTTTAGCTATTTCTATTAATATTCCACAATAATCTCCAATTGAAATTACCATTTTATCCATTTCATTAGTAGTTATGGTTAAGCAAAAACCTGCTAGGAATATATAAAAACATTCATTAACTTCTTTTTTATAGTCAGGCCTAATTTTATTAGTTATATATTTAATTGGAATTTTTGGATTATCTATTGAATCAACAATCATATTAAAAAAGAGAATACCATCTTGATCATTAACAATATTTTTTCCATATTTAAATACTTTAAATATGTCTTCAATAAAATAAACATTTGATTCAATCCACATAATCTTTATTAATACTATATTAACTGGATTATTATTATTATTTTTAATTATATTTATTTCATCTGAGAATTTTAAAAATAATAATTTATTAATAATGTTATAATAACTATTATCAAAATAGCCAGTATATTTTTCTAAATAATAAACAATATAATCTTTCAATATTAAATCAGGTTCTATCCTATTTATTAAATTATAATATAACTCATCGGTTTTTAATTTTGTTAAAACCTTTTGTAATAATTTTTCTTCTTCTTCATGAAAAATTTCAATTTCTGTTATATAACTTGGTTTTTCTTCTTCATCATCATTAGAATTTTCATTAATATTAAATTTTCTAATTTTGTTTTCATTATCAAAATATAGTGAATTAATCTCTTCTGTTAAATAATTAGATAAATTTTTATAAAAATTATAAAATCCTGGTATATTATAATTAGATAAAAATTTAGGTTCATATTTATTTTCTTTTTCATATTTTATTTCTTTTAAAAATGTTGCTTGCAACTCTTTAATTATTTGACGATTATCAACTGGTTCTGATTTATCATTTTTATCTAATCTACAAAATTTATTCTTATTTATTTCTAATAAGGTCGTGAGGAAATTATTATCTTCTAAAACTCCAAATAAATATTTTACATATTTTTTAAAAACATTTTCTTTGATATAATCCAATATACTTGATATAATATCAATTTTATTTTCATTCATATACCCGCTTTCAAGCATTTCATCAACTAAATTTTTACATTTTTTTTCAGCCTTTTCATCCGATTCAATTAATTCTTTAGCTTTTTTTATTATTTCATTTTTAAAATATATGTCAGCATCCATATAATTTATTATTTCATCAAGATATTTTTTAATTTTTGAATCCCTTGTTTCTTTTTTATCGCCATATGATATATCAAGAGATAGAGTTAAATCCAATATTTGACTTTTTTGAGCTTCTTTATTTTTATTTGGATATTTGTCATATAAGAAATCAATTAACGATTCTTTAAATTCTTTATCCAAATCTGGAAAAGCTTCTTCAGAAAATAAAATATCTTTAACATTTTTATCTAATAAATCCAATTTTATATCTGGACCTTCCAAATTATCAATAAATAATTGATTTATATCATCATAAATATTTGGAATTGAATTAATGATCTGACTTTCCTTTTCTTCAGGATTAAAATTTCTGTTAAGATATATTATAAATATATAATGCAAATTATCTTTTTTCAAATAATTTTTAATATAATCGGCTGTAAATTGAATTTTTTTAGAATTAAAATCTTCAAATCTAATTAGGATATAATCTCCTTTAGTCTTATTTTTAATATCTTCTATTTTAGTTTTTAATTTTTCTTCAGAACTAATTTCATTTATCATAAATGCATCATCATTATTAAAATCATTTATACTATTAGTGATATTGCTAAATGTGTAGATAATCGAAATTTTAAAATTAGTCTTTTTCTTAGCTTTTAAATCATTAAAATATAGTTTGAAATTATAATATTTTTTATTATCAAAATAATTTTTATATAATGGATTTGTCGATTCTAAAATTAATACAATATCTTCAGGTAAAAGAATGCTCATTTTGCTATATATTTTATTTTTTATTCCTTCTTTCGTTTCTTTAGTAATTTCTTTTACCTTGTTTCCCGCTTCTAAAAATAAATAATAAACTAAACCACCTATTTCTTCCTTATTAAAATTGATTAATAAACTATCTAAATCATAATTAAATTTTTCGCTTTCTTCTTCAATTAATTTTTGTAATCTAATTTCACCATTTATTTTTGTAATCAATTCATTTTCTTTTTCACTTAATAGATCTTCAAAACTAATTTGGATTTTTTCTAATCTATTTAAAAAAGCCATATCAACCTTATTCACAAATTTTTTATCAACTAAAACAATAATTTTAAATGTGTCATTAACCGGAGTTAATTGCTCACTATAATTATCTAAGCATATTCTTACAAACTTTTGATCATCTATTATTTTATAATTCATATTATATAAATCATATAAATATGCTTGAACTTGTTCTAAATTTAATAAAATTATTAATTTATCTTTCATAGAAGCCCAATTTTGTATTTCACCAACTTTTTGTGCTTTATAATCTTTATTATTATCATCTGAAAAAGGACTTCCATTAACAACATCTATGCCTTCTCTATATGAATTTTGTAATTTAATATTTTGAATAATTAATGGTGAAAGATTTTGTTTTATTTCTAATAATAAGTAACGACTATTATTATCATTTATATTATCATTAATGCATTTATTTATATCATATTTAAGTAAATCTACCTCCCTTATCTGATAAATTTTACCATCATTTTTATCATTTGATTCAAGAATACAAGCTTCGTTAAATATTTTTTTAAAAAGAAATACTGAAGTTACTTTGATATTATCGACATTTTTTTGTTTTCCTCTTCCACTTGAATTCAATTTTTCTTTTAATATTTCTTTTTGAAGTTTTTCCATTTCCGCTTTTTTGTCTTCAAACTGAGAAGTAAAATCTATATCTATATTATAACTTATCCCTCCAAAATTTCTTTCAATAAAATTATTAATAATAGTTATTATATCTGATTTATCTGAACCTTTTTTTAATGTAGAACTTTCTATTGCTACTCCTCTTATAATATTATAAAAGTCACGATTGCCATGAAATTCAGTTTTTATAATTTTATCTCTTTTAAATAATTTTATAAATTCTGGATCTCCTGTGATTTCTTCGAAATTTTTTTTCTCTAATTTTTTTTTATCTTTTTCCTTAAAATATTTTTTTAATACTGTCAATTGTTTTATGAAAATTAAAATTTTTTTATACTCATAATAAGCTCTTGAAAGAATATTAAAAATTAAATTGTCTTGATAAGACTCTCTAGGAATACTTTCAATTATACTTTGAGAAGTCAATTTTAGTTGATCAGGTTTATCTTCCAAATTAGGAACAGATAAACTTAAGGCCCTATTTACTTTAGCTGCATCCAAAGAATAATTACTAATACCAATAAAACAAGTACCTTCTGTTTTACCATTATATTCTAGCTTACTATGAATAACTTTGAGTGGATTTGTTGGAGCTTTTTCGGCTAAGCCTAATTCATCAAATAATATCATATATATAGGAATTAAATCTTGTTTATGCTTATTATTTTGACAATAATTTTTATACATATCATCCGCTTTTTTAAATAATTGCTCAACATCTTCAGGTGTAGAAGATTTAGAACCTTGGAAATAAATTTGATTTATTTGAGGATAATTCAAAAAGAAATTCTTCTTATCTCCTTTTTGTTTAGAATATTTACCTCTCATTGAATTATATATTAATTGAGCACTTAAACTTTTACCTGTTCCTGGCTTACCAACTATAATTAAAGGTATTTTTGTAACAACAGCTAAAAATAACATGAATATATTTTCTTTCAATAACTGATTTTTACCTATTCCTTCATCTAAATCTATTTGTTCTAATAAAAAGTTTTCTTCTATTTTTAATAAATCGCTAAATTTTGTGAAAGTTACTTCACTAAGATCTTGTTTTAAATCATTATACATAATTTTTGAGAATAAATTACCCTTTTGATTATCCTTATTTTCAGGATAATTTACATTTACTATATCCAATAATTTATTTTGCAATCTACTTTCAAAATTACTTCTTTTGTCATCATTTGTTAATCTTATATAATAGATTAAATATATTGAACATATAATACTTTTAATTTTAGATAATTTTTTTTGTGATTCATTTTCCATTAAAATATTAGAATTCTTGTTTTTTATATTCATTTGAATAAATTTATTTTTTTTATTGAAATAATCCATGAAAAATTCAACACATTTGGTAAATCTATTTATTTCCCTTAATGATACCACAGAGTGATCATTACCAAAAGAATCTCTTAGAAATATATGACATTCAGAAATAGCTTCAGTTGTTGAATTATGTAATTTTTCTTCTTCTTCAGTAAACAATTTTTGTATAATACTATGTATATATTTTTTTTCATCTTCATCTTTTAATGGGCCAAAGCTAAAAACATAAAATAATAAAGATTCAGGTAATTTCTCTACTTTATATACTAATTGATCATCTTCATCATCATCTCTTGTTAAACCAAATCTTTCTATATTTTCTGGCCTAAATCTATATGGATTACAAGCACCAATTAATCTTATATTATCTTCTAATTTTTCTCCGTTGAATGTCCTATTAATAAATATTTCTGTTAAAAGTGATAAAGATAAACAAGTATTAATTTCATCGAAAAAAACCCAAAGTTCTTTATTTTTATATTTTTCTTTCTTTGACTCTAAATTCATTTCTTTCATTTTATCTATTATTTGCTCATCTGTAATACCGGGATTAATATTGAAAGTTTGTACTAACTCTTCCCCATTATTTAAAATTTGACTTAATTTTTTTATTAAAGAAGTTTTTCCACAGCCTGTTTCTCCCATTATAATAACTGGTACATTTGCTTTAATTCTATAAACTAATAACACCATTTTTTTATAGTTATCATCCGTTATTACATAATTAATGTTATCTCCACTTAAAATAGATATTAAAGATTTTTTTTTCTTATGTTTATCATCTTCTAAATCATCTTCTAAATCATTTTCAAGATTTAATATTTTCTTTAATCTTTCTAAATATTTATATGAAGGATTTATTACTTGATTAGCTGCTTTCACAACTAACTTTTGAAAATTATTTGAAACAGCATCGGCTTTACCTCTTTCAAAATCATAAATTTCAATAAATTGCCCATTATCTAAATCTTTTTTCTTTTTTTTGTAATCATTATATATTTCTTGCATTTTATCAAATGATTGTTTGGCTTCGTCTTTGCCGTGATATTTTACTTTAAAACCAATAATATTAATATTTTTTTCTACACATTCTTTAATTAGATCAATTAATTTTTTTCCTTCATCTGGATGTAAATCCCCTGTTGAAAATTCAGTTCCATGGGCGCCAGAATCTGCTATATGTATTATTAGTTTAATTCCATCTCTCCATTCCATTTTATTTAATGCTATATTATATCCACCTACCCAATCTTCCGGTCCATCACCACCACCTCCATATGCTTGAATTTTACCTATATTTTCTTCTAAATTTTTCATATTATCTGTAAATTGGAAATATTCATCTCTATCTGTTATTTGATGAACTTTATCTCGATAAAAAACTGCACCAAATTGAAATTTATAATCTTTATAGGTTTTTGTCAATTTATTAAAGATTTGAATAACACTTTTTTTTGCGGCATCTATTTCTCTATACATTGAACCTGTCCCATCTATTACATAAACTATATCAACATTTTCAATCTTTTTTTTGATAACTTTTTTTTTTTCATTTTGGTTGATAAATGGCAAATATTCTAATTTGAATTCTTTTGTTTTGTTATCTATATATATTAAGGGAATATCAAAGTTATTATTGCCTAAATCATTTTTATATGCATTTTCTAATGAATCTTTATTATATAATTTTTTCATTATTAAATCAGAAAACCCTCTATTAATAAAATATTGTGAAGATTCAACGAAATAATCAATACATTCGTCAGTTATAGTTACGTCTCCATATTGAGAATCAAATAAATTTAAATAAAGTTTTATAAAAGTGTTTACTTGATGATAAGAATATTCATAAATACCTATTTTTTCGAAATTTTTTTTTATAAAATCTTGTATTTCATCATTTTCTTTTTTATTATTTAATTTTTCAAATTTTTCACGTATTTTTTCATCTAATTGTAGATTCTCCAATTCCCCTAATTCAATATTTTTAACATTGAATACTTTTAATATACCGAATTTTTTTAAATAATTTTCTGAACTATTAGGTACTTCGACATAAATATCTATATTATCTGGTATATAAATAATATTCTCATTATTATTATAAAATTTAGTAATCAAAAAAGAAAATAAAAATTCATTTATTAAAGATACTTCTTTAGTTTCTATCAAATCTAAATGAATAGCAACATTATTAAATTCTGAAAAATCTTCTAAATTTTTATCCCTATTTTTATTTGAGACTTTTAATTGCTTTTCTGAATCTTTTTTAATTTTTTCAAATAAACTTTCAATTTTTTGACATATTTTATTTTTTGTTAATTTTCCACCTAAAGATAAATGGTAACGAATTTTATTATTTTCATCTATCAATTTTGCTATCTTAAAGGATTTTCCTAAACCACACACATCTGAAGTCACAACTAATATATTTTTGAAACGTTCATTTTCTTGAATATTTTTCATACTAATCATTGAAATATTTGATAACTCCAAAGTTTCATTTTCGTCTTTATCTTCATTATCATTTAAACTTTTATCTCCTAAAGAACATATTACATGCTTAAGTTCTTTTTCTGGATTCTCTGAATATTTTTTTAATTCATTTTTAAAAGCAGCTTCTTTTTCTTCTATATTTTTATAAACAAAAACAATATAACTATCGAGATAAATGCTTGATTTTTCTTTATTAATATTTTTATTTTCATTATTTTCATTTTTTTTCATATATTTCTCAAGTTTAATTGATAATATTGTATCTATGAAGCCATACATTTTATTAAGTTGAAAATTAGAAAATGATTCTAATATTTCTAATACAAATAAAGTATTATATTCACATAATATAGCTCTATATAAAAAAGACTGAAGTTCTTCTATAGATGTTTCTTTACTGCAAATTATAATATTTTGGGCTATAGGTAATTTATTCAAATTAGTCTCAAATAAAAATAAAATAAATTCTTCTATTGATTCATTTATGCATTTATATATGGAAATACCTTTTTTGTTTTTAACTTTTATTTCCATCTCTTTATAATGTTTATCAAAATCTGAATTATTTGTTTGAAAAAGACTAACAAGATAAGCTGAAATACTATCAAATATTTCTTTAGTATATAATTTATATTGTGTTTCATCTTCACCTAATGTTACATTTTTTATATTTTCAGCTTTTTTGATTATATCATGAACACTAGTTTTATTAAAAAGATATCTCTTCATTTCTGGGATTTCGAAATTACCTTCCTGATGTTGCCTTATTTTTCTGAATAATTTTCCATATAATAACCTTAAATATTTGTTCGTTTTTAGGAATGAAGAAAGTTGATTTTCATAATCATTGTTAATTGTAAATAAATAGGATTTTATTTCATTAATATCTTTTTCTTTTTGATTTAATAAATATGAAACTTTATCATATTGTATTTTGGCAATTATACTGATAGGTATATTAAAACCTTTTGTTCTTAGAATATTTATTTTATCATATATTATTTCTAAATTTGATATAATATCTTTAAAAAATAATAATTTATGGCATTTTGTTTCATATATATCATTATCTTTTCCTTCTTCCTTTTTTTCTTTTTCTTTATTTTCTTTAGATTGGAGATTAATTTTACTCTTTAATTTGATTAATTCTTCCATATCCTTTATTTGTTTTTTATTTCCATCATTAGTTTTATAAGTAAAATATTCATCATCTAAATTAAATACTAAAGTAGCATCATTAATTATTTCATATATATCTTCAAAATTATCTTTTCCAGTCTTACTATCTAATTCTTTAATGGAGCCATACTTTTTTGAATAACTTTCAAATTTTTTTATATTTTCTTCTGATAATAATTTAAAATAATTTATTATTTCTTTAGGAGTTTTGTTCATTAGATCTTTAAAATGATTTAAGCATTCAATAGTATCATCAATATCTTTAATAGATATACTTCTATTAGTCGGATCTAAATTACCTTTTAATTTATTACTTAACTCTTTTTCTTTTACATTTTTATTATTTTTTAAAAAATCTATTGCCTCTTCATTTTCATAAAATGCTGCGAATACTCTATGATAAGGATTATTAGATTTATAATCATAAATTTCTAAATTTTTTAAATTTTCTAAGGTACTTTTAACTGATTCTAATTTCAATTCCGATAAATTTATATTATTAGGTAAATATAATTTTCTATCTGAAAAATGGTCAAAAAAATATTTTATACTTTTAATAATCATTTCATATTTCTTACTTTTAATTAAAAAAACTAAATCCTTAATTACTTTTTCATTTTTAATTTCAAAATATTCTATCATTTGTTCTAAAAATAATTTAGATGTTAATTCATCTTTCTTACCTAATTCATCTTTTATAGATTTAAAAATATTTTTAAATTCATCATTATCAAATATAATTTCGATATTAGAATTATTTTTATTAAAATTTTGTTTTAACACACTTAATTTTTTAGTTGCATCATTAAAACGAGCTAATTGATCTTTACCTTGTGATTTTTCAAATATCTTTTTAAAAAGTAAAAAATCTTTTACTAGGTTTATGTTTCTACATAATTCATCGTATTTTTCAAATTCTTTTATGGCCTCTTTCATATCTTCACTTTTAAAATTAATTATTGCTTTATTTTCTATTTCATTAATAAGTTTTGTAATATCATTAATAACATTAAAAAATTGAGTTTTGTGAAATATCATAAGTGAATCTTTAATATAAATTAATTTATCTAATTTTTCATTTATATCATCTATTGTCTTTTTATATTCTCTATATTTTATATCAGGATTATATTTATTCAACAGCAATGATATAAGGCTTAATTTTTCTACAACTTCTTTATTTACTTCTTCTGTTTCATTATTATTTTCAGAATTTTTTCCCTTCTCTTCAGGCTTTTTTCTCGCATTCTCTTCATCTTTTTTTGATTTATTTATTCTTCTTATCTTCAAAAATCTTTCTAAATCTTTTTTATTTATTTTCCCTTTTTCTAAATTTAAATTTATTTCGTCTAAAGTACTTATTAAATATTTAGCTGATGTATTTCCTTCTTTTGAAAGTTTATTTAAATTTAAATATTTTTCATTTTCTTTTTTATCTTCTTTATTCCCTTTATTTCTATCTTCATAATTGATTTCTTTATTCAAAATGCATAAAATTTTTATTTTATAATTTTCTTGATCTAAAAAAAATTCTTCTTTTGTGAATTCACATTTTTTCAATAACTTTTGAAACATAAAAATTTTTTTTTCATCACCTGATAATTTTTTTATTAAATTTATTATATCTTCTCTTCCCTCCTTTGTTTCCATATTATCTAAATATATATTGTATATAAAATCTTTTTGCAATTCGTAATCTTTACCATTATATTTTGTTAATAATTCGATATATATTAATGATTTGATTTTATCATTTAAATCCTTGATTACATCCTTTATAAAATTATTATTTTTGTAATATATAAAAAGTTTACTCACTAATTCAGAAATTATCTCAATTGCTTTATTTAATTCTTCATCTCCTTTTATTAATTTAATATCTTTTTCAATAATTGATTTATATTTTTCTTTAAGTTTTATAAAATAATAATTTTGTTTTTCTTTTTTTATTCTGGTTTCATCTATTAATTTTATGATATTACCAAAAGTTTGAATATCTATAATTTTTCCTGTTATTTTATTTATATAATCACTAATATTTTCTTGGAACATGATTTCAAAATTAAAATTCCTAAAATTTTTATTGAATAATTCTTTAGTATTCCTAAAGTCAATATAATCAAAAATAATTGTGTCTCTTTTTAATTTAAATCTTTCTTTATCAGCTTCGTCTTTAATACTAAAATATGGATTATATTTTGCAATTATACCAAGTATTTCTACATTATTTATTTCACCCTTATTTTTTTTAAAATAATCATTAATATTTTTATTAAGTATAAAAGCAAATTCATCTCTCTCTAAATATCTATTTATATCATCTTTAATATCAGCATTTAGTTTATTGTTATTTTTTTTGTCTTCAACATTTTGCTCTGATAAATCATTGATTAAACCATTATATTTTTTATATAGTGTTCTTAAATTATATAAATTATTTATATTTGCAATATCTGCTATATCATATTCTTTTATTAGATATATCCAAAAGTTACTTTCCATATATATTGACAATATTCTTTCTTTTTTTGAAAAATCAATAAGTTTTTCAATTAAATCTATAATTATATCGCATTCATTTTTAAATGATTTTTTATTTTTATCTTCTTCTAATTCTTCAATTTCGTTATTGATTTCATTTTTATTATCAAGAGTTATTCCAATTTCAATATTGAATTTATTAAGCTTTAAACTTGAATCTAGATTAATAGGCTCTGACTTCAGTTCTTTATATTTTTTAAATATTTTTTCTTTATTTTCATTTATGACATATAAATATGTTTCAATATCCTTAATATATCTCATGACCTTTTCGAATATCTCTAAATCACTTTCCTCTTCTTGTTTATTATTCCTATTTAGTACATATTTTATAAAACTGTCATAAAATTCCTTTTTTTGACATAAAGGATGCATAAAATGCGAATTATATTTAATTAATATTTCATATAAAATATCAGAATTTCCCTCTGAGAATTTTATAATCAACGAAGGAAATTTTTCTTTATTATAATAATGCAAATAACAAAATAGAATTCCATAGAAATAAATAGGTTTATATCCATTTTTATTAATAATTTCTTTAGCATTTGAATATATATCATTTATATCTTTTAACTCTTTCTTCAAATCATTATCTCTGTCTTTATTTTCTTTATCATTGTTTTCATAGAAAATTTCTAATAATTTTTTGCAAAGTTCTTTATTTTTATCATACATTTTTAGAAATAATTTTATCAACAATGAAAATATTTTTTTATCTTCATAAAGATCTATTGAATCTTCAAATAATTTTTCTTTCATTTTACTTTCATTATTTTTATCTAAAGCTTCAAGAAATATATCCAATTTATTATAGTAAGGAATTATATTTTGTTCCTTTGGCTCTGCAAATATATTATCAAGGTAAACATGTCCTAAATCAAAATCAGGGGAATAAATAAAAGATTTTTTATGTGTATCAAAAGAAATAGTATAAGTATGCTCTCCAGATATAAATTTTAATGAATATTCTTTTTCTCCTTTTTCTTTTTTTTTATTTTTTTTCCCCTTTTTTTTAATTTTAAATACTATTTCTTCAAGCTGATTCCCATTTCCTTTATCAATATATTTATCATATATATTAGAAGGAGTTATCCCTGCAACAAATTTTAGTTTTTTAAAATCTATTTTTTCTTCACTTGAAACTAGGATTATAAAATATATGTCTTTTTCTTTTGATTCGGAGTTCCCTTCTTCTTCTTGAATACTTTTTGACTCACTGGTTATTTCTTCATGGGCTCTCTTTTGTGTTTCATCCATTGAATAATTATATCTTTCTGCACTTATATATTTTCAAATTTAAAATTTAATCTTATATAAAGTTTAATCAAAAATAGATAAAAGCAAAAAATAATTATTTAAATTAAATTATTTTAAATAAATAAATTTTAGAATTAATAATATTAATAAATTAATAATAATGATTTAAATATTACTTAGAATTTTAAATTATGAGGGGTTTGGGGATTGGG
>Ga0310695_10008268_pt1 | contig 16181 bp, 12 predicted proteins | sample RumenRJG_04DNA_FD_203882 | JGI IMG/M metagenome (GOLD analysis project Ga0310695, IMG submission 203882) | Bovine rumen microbial communities from Lethbridge, Alberta, Canada - RJG_04 (v2) (version 2) | ecosystem: Host-associated > Mammals > Digestive system > Stomach > Rumen | place: Canada...
TCAAGGCTGGACTGAAAGGAACATACGTCATCGGTGCTAGCGAGAATGCCGACTTCGCAACGTTTGCGGCTGCAACCCAGGCACTGCAGGGCGGTGTCGAGGGTGCCGTGACATTTGAGGTCGAGGATGGCACCTACGCCGAGAATGTGTGGTTTGCATCGGTCCCCGGAGTGAGCGAGCAGAACACCATCACCTTCACCAGCCAGAGCGGCGACCGCGACAAGGTCATCGTCACCGGTGCCGGCAGTTCGGAAGTGATGCCCGGAACCAGCTCGTACAAGAAGGGCGTGTTCTATGCCGAGAATACCCCCTACGTGACCGTGCAGAAGATGAGTTTCATTCCTGCAAAGGAGAGCGAGTATAACTACGTTGTGAGCATCAACGACCGCTCGCGCCACTTCACCCTGCGCGACTGCCATGTCAAGGCAACGCCTGTCACTAGCGGATATAGTGGCATCAATCTGGTCAAGACCATGGGTTATAACGAGGATAACCGCAATAACGACTATGCAACGTTTGAGGACAATCTGCTCGAAGGTGGCTATATAGCCATGGCTTTGGGTGGAACGAACTATGTGTCACTGACCCGCGAGAAAGGGCTGGTGGTGCGTGGCAATACCATCAATGAGGCCGGCTCTAAGGGCATCTATGTCTATGATGAGGATGATTTTGTCATCGAGAACAATGTCATCAACCAGTCGACGACTCAAAGGACCGGCTATTGGGGACTTGACCTGGCCCGCGTGCGTGGCAAGGGCATTGTCGCCGGCAACCAGGTCACCAGCGAGACCACTTATTATAGCGGCGGCATCGAGCTGCGCAGCGAGAGCCGTGGCACTGCCGACCAGCCCATCCTGATCTACAACAATGTGGTGTCAATCACGCAGTCGCCCAGCAACAGCAGTGCAGGCATCGAGATGGACATCGACCAGAAGGACATCGCGTTGTATCACAACACGGTGCGCATCGGCGGCAACGGTGGCTACTGCTTCTACTCAGCCCGTCGCACACCCATGGCTTACGAGAACATCACCCTGCAGAACAACTTGTTGCAGAACATGACCGGAAGCCCTGTGATGTTTATCTATTCGGGTTATGGCGACAAGCCCAGCATGGTGAACAACGTGTTCTATGGCGAGACGGTCATGGACGGCACCGACATCACCGCACTCAATGGTATGGAAGGCAATAGCGCCAATACCGTCGAGCAGGCTCAGTTCCTGAGCGATGTCGACCTGCACCTGCGCAGCGCCGGCAACCTGCGCAGCGCGCTGCCTGTCGACTTCATCACCGTCGATGCCGATGGACTGGAGCGCGACGCGCAGAACCCCACGGTCGGTGCCTACGAGTTTGTTGAGTTGAGCGAAGAGACTCCTGAGATTGCCGAGGGCTATCCAGTGGTGACCGACATCACCGAGACCAGTGCCGCAGTCAAGACACAGTGGACAGTGAGCGGCAAGCTCTACAGCCAGGTGGTCAAGGCCACCGAGCCCGAGCAGGGCAATGCAGCTCCACGCAAGGCTCCCACTGCCGACGACCTGAAGGCAGGTACGCCACAGTCGGTGATGGCTGGCAAGGAGGCTACTACGACCTTTGACAACTTGGACGAGAACACCAAGTATGAGGCTTACTTCCTCAATGTGAGTGCGCTGGGCAATGAGAGCGAGGTCATCAAGGCCGAGTTTACTACCGCTCGCCACATCGAGCCGCTGACCGCCACATTGACGGGTGCGACCATCGAGGCTGGCGGCGAGGCTGAGCTCACCCCAGCAGTAGCTGGCGGCGATGAGCCTTACACCTATGAGTGGACCGACCAGATGAATAACAACCTTGGCAACGAGGCTACCCTTACCGTTCAACCCGAGTACACCTGGGGCTACAAAGTCAAGGTAACCAGTGCCGATGGACAGACCGTGACCGCCAAGACTGGTGTCATCGTTCGCGGCGAGCAGGTGGTGGCAACGATGGACGACAACTACCTGGCCGAGAACTCTCACGACGAGGTCTACGACCTGGAAAGCGACAAGTTCTACAGCGGCTCGTTTGCCTTCAATCAGGGTGCCATGCCGGATTATAACTACTGGTATGGCTATGCGCTGACCAACGAAACCTCGACCGAGTATACCGGTCTCAATGACCAGTGGCGCAATGTCACCGGCACGGGACACAACTCGGCTAACTATCTGGTGGCCTTCCCCGACGCCTACGCGTCGCCAATGTATATCGAGGTGACCAATGACGCCGAGGGCGACTCGGTCATGGGCATGTATGTGACCAACACCGCCTATGCCTACAACAGCATGGTCAGTGGCGATGGCTATACCGACCCGTTCAAGGCAGGATCCTACTTCACCATGACCGTCACCGGCACCGCAGCCGATGGCTCGACCAGCACAGTCGACTTCAATCTGGGCGACTATCGTGCAGCCGAAGCCAACCGCTATGTGCTCGACACATGGGAGTGGGTCGATCTGCGCTCGCTGGGCAAGGTCACCAAGTTGCAGTTCACCTTCAGTGGCAGCGAGACCAACAACTATGGCTTGACTACACCCACCTATGTCGCCCTCGACGATGTGGGTTGCATACCCGATGCTATTGAGGTCAATGTCGATGTGCCGGCCGGTCAGAGCGTTGTGGATCTTGCTCAATACTTCCAACACGCCGATAATGGTGCACGCGAGCGCTACTACCTCAACGATGTGGTTGATGACGACGTGATGACTGTGACGCTGAGCGAGGACAACCAGCTCGATGTCAGTGCTCATGTGCAGCAGGGCAAGCGCACGATGCTGGTGAGCATGACGGCCAAGGGACACACCCAGTGGGTGATGCTGACGCTCAACATCAACCCGACAACTGGTGTCAGTGCCGTTGATGCCCAGCGCCAAGTGCAGAGCGTGCAGTACGTCAATACGTTGGGTCAGGTGAGCGACCGTCCCTTCGAAGGGGTCAACATTGTTGTCACCCGTCATGCCGACGGCTCGACGACAACATCTAAAATCAAGTATTGATGTTTGCATCTTGCGCCTAATCTGAAAGAAATATATAGTAACTTGCTCTCGTTGATGCCGCATGTGCCTTCTCCAAGCCATGCGGCATCTTTTTGGGTTTCTTAACACATCTTGATGAAACATTTGGGTGGGTCGGTGCGTCTATATAACAAAACTGACAACAAAACTGACAAAAAGCTATGAGAAAGTTTTTGCTGCTGACGCTCTGCATAGTGGCCGCGCTGGCCGGTAAAGCGCAGACCGCGGGTGCATTCACCGAGGCCGAGCTTGACTCGATACTCAACGACACGACGCTGAAGCACCTGAGCGAGGTCGAGGTCAAGGCCATACGTCCGTTGGTCAAGGCCGAGATTGACCGGTTGGCCTACGATGTGCAGGGCGATGCCGACTCGAAGACGAGCACTGTGATTGAGATGCTGCGCAAGGTGCCACTGGTCACTGTCGATGCCGAGGACAACATCCGCGTCAAGGGGGCCACGAACTTCAAGATCTACAAGAATGGTCATCCCGACCCCAGCATCTCGAGCAATGCCAAGGAGGTGCTCAAGGCCATACCCGCCAGCATGATCAAGCGCATTGAGGTCATCACCGAGCCGGGGGCCAAGTATGACGCCGAGGGCGTGGGAGCCATCCTGAACATCGTGCTCAACGACAACACCGCCGTCAAGGGGGTCACGGGCACCGTCAGCGCCGGCATCGACGACACCGGGTCGCCCAATGCCAATGCCTATGTCACCGGTCAGGTGGGACGATGGGTCACAAGCGTCAACTATGGCATGCACCACCGCAACCGCCAGGGCAACAAGAGTCGTGGCGAGCGTGAACAGAACTATCTGGACGGGCATCGGTTGGCGATGAACAGTGAGAGTGAGTCACGCGTCAACGTGCACTATGGCAACATCGAGTCGAGCTTCGAGGCCGACTCGCTGAACCTGCTCACCCTGTCGTTCGGTGGCTACTATTACAACTACACGGGCGACACTGACCAGTGGTGGCGCGCAACCGACGCGGCGGGCAGCCCAATGTACAGCTACACCGAGCATAGCCACATGCCGCTCAACAGCTACTACAACTTCAATGGCCGCTTTGACTACGAGCACAAGACACACACCAAGGGCGAAGCACTCACACTGAGTTACATGCTCTCGACCTCGCGCAACCGCTCGGGCAGCGAGACGGTCTATCTCGACAAGGTTGACATGCCCGTGGACTATCCCGGCACCTACAACCGCGGCAAGGAGAAATTCTGGGAGCACACCCTGCAACTCGACTGGACGCGCCCCTTTGCCAAGCATAACACCATCGAGACCGGACTGAAGTATATCTATCGCTCCAACGGCAGCAACACCCGCTTTGCCTACGACAGCGAGGGCATCGACCCGATAGTGACATTGTTCGATCACTTGACCCAGGTGGGCTCGGCCTATGCCAGCTATACCTACCGCAAGGGCAAGTGGAGCGCACGTGCCGGACTGCGCTATGAGTGGAGCCACCTCAGTGGCAAGTATCCCGACGGAAAGGAGAAGAACTTCCACACCGACCTGAGCGACTGGGTGCCCAGTGCCAGCATCAACTATCAGATCACGATGATGCAGAGCCTCAAGCTGGCTTTTGCCACCCGCATCTCGCGACCGGGCATCAACTACCTGAATCCGGCCGTCATCGAGACGCCAACCACCATGACCTATGGTAACTCGCACCTGAACAGTGCCCGCAACTACTCGCTCAGCCTGACCTACATGTTCATCAGTCCCAAGGTGACGTTTAACATTGTGCCGGGATGCTCGTTCAGCAACAATGGCATCACACAGGTGCAGTCGCGCATCGATGGAGTGGACCACACGACCTACGCCAACACACTCAGCAGCCGCAACGTCAACCTCAACGGCTATGTGCAATGGCAGGTGGTGGATGGCACCAGCCTGATGTTTAACGGCAATGTGGGGTACAACCACCTGCGCAGCAGCGACCTCAGCCTGACCAACAAATATTGGGACTCGTTCTTCTACACCCAGTTGACACAGAAGTTGCCGTGGAAGTTGCGCCTGACGGCCAACGTGGGCGAGTGGACCGGAGGCGGCGATGGCTTGTACAGCAAGGGGACTACCTCATGGTTCTATGGCTTCGGGCTGCAGCGTTCGTTCCTCAAGGAGGACCGGTTGACCGTCAGGCTCAACGCTCAGCGCCCGTTCTCGGGACGCTACAGCACGTGGCAGACCGATTTCACACAGGGCGACTACACGGGATTCGCGCGACAGAGCTATCGCTCGCGCTCGTTCGGCATATCGGTCAGTTACCGCTTTGGGTCGCTGCGCACCCAGGTCAAGAAGACCAGTGCCACCATCGACAACAACGATGTGGTGGGTGGCAGCAGTGCCGGCGGCGGTGCCCAGCAGCAGGGTGGCCAGCAAGGGCGCTGACCCGGTTGGAATGGTAAAGCGAGAAACCGCAATGCTCGGCGGCAAGGCATCTGACTCTGTGAGCCCCCCTCGGTCCCCCATCGGACGCAGCACGCTACGTCCCTACGAGAGGGGGAGGCTCAGAGTGGCTGCCTGGCTGAGAGCCCCGCTAGGGGCGGCAAGAATATAGGCAGGGGTGGAGCGTTAGCGGAACCCCTGTGCAACGGCACCCACCACCCCGCAAGCCCCGTAAGGGGCGGCAGAAATAGCTGCCGGGCTGAGCTTAGCACACAGATTTACACAGATCTACACAGATTTAAAAAATAATATTGCTGCGCGCGTTGCGCTTGCCCTTCGGGCTCCCGTTCGGTCGCGAGCACTTCGTGGTTCTGTGAGAATCTGTGATGATCTGTGTGATAAATTATCTGCGTAATCAGCAGATCAATATGTTTTTTAAAAACAACTCAAACAACTTACTCAATCCTAATTCTTTATTATTATAATTTGTTTCAGTTGTTTCAGTTGTTTTCTTTTATTGTCTGTGAGATTTGCATAAGAGTATAGGGGACAACTTGTATATAACTGCTAAAACTGCAAGGTTGCAGAAAACTGAAAGCCGATAATTCATGTAGTATCTTTGCATCGTCAAGGCCGACATGGTGCAGCGACCCATGTGACCGTGGCAATGATTCTCATTTATTTACCATTCTCAATTGCAACACAACGATGAAAACAAAGATTTACAATGTGATGATTCTGGACAAGAGCGGCTCGATGAGTTCAATCGCTCGGCAGGCAGTGACGGGAGTCAACGAGACCCTGGCCAGCATACGCAGCCAGCAGCTCAAAGATCCTAACCAAGAGAACTATGTGACACTGGTAGCCTTCTGTGGCTGCGAGCGCAAGCTCATCTATGACCAGGTGCCCATTGCCGAGGTTAAAGATTTGACCGGACGCGACTACCGCCCATGCTGCATGACACCGCTCTATGATGCTGTGGGCGAGACCATCACACGCGTCCACGGGCAGGTCAACGAGGCTGATAGTGCCGTGGCTGTCACAATCATCACCGATGGCTATGAAAATGCGTCGCGCGAGTTCTCGCATCAGGCCGTCAAGGCACTCATTGACCAGTACAAAGAAGAGGGATGGCTATTTGCCTATATCGGGGCAGACCACGATGTCGAGGCTGTGGCCTACAGCCTGTCGATTGATAATGCCATGGAGTTCGACAAGACTGTGGAGGGCACTCGCATGATGTTTGAGCGACAGAACTGCTCCCGGGCATCGTGGGCCGGCGAGGTGATGGCATGTATGGATGAGTCGTGCGGCTCAGTCGAGGAAAAGATCCGGCGCCTCAAGATGTCAAGCAAGAACTACTTCGACAAGTAGCGCGACAGCTTCACAAACCTGACTGCAACGACACACATGAACCGATGCACACAAAATCAGCCTGGCGGCAATGCGCAGCCAGGCTGTGTTTTGAGCCGAGGTGGGCAGCCTACTTGGGGCTGAGCGTGACCAAGGGCACAAGCATCTCTTCCATCGAGATGCCGCCGTGCTGGAAGGTGTCGCTGTAGTAGGACACGTAGTGGTTGTAGTTGTTGGGATAGGCCAGAAAGTCGTGGTTCAGCGCGAAGACATAGGCTGTGCTCACATTGGGGCAGGGCAGGCCGTAGCGCTGGGGCTTGAGTATCTCGTAGACGAGCTTAGGGTTGTAGCTCAAGTTCTTGCCCAACTTGTAGCGCAGGTTGGCGTTGGTGTTCTTGTCGCCGATGACCTTGACGGGATTGTCGACGCGGATGGTGCCGTGGTCGGTGGTGACCACCACCTTGTAGCCCATGTGGGCCATGCGCTTGAAGATCTCGATGGCATAACTGGTGCGGAACCATGACTCGGTGAGCGAGCGGTAGGCGCTGTCGGTGTTGGCCAGCTCGCGAATCATCTTGCTCTCGGTGCGCGCATGCGACATCATGTCGACAAAATTGATGACAATGACGTTGAGGTCGAAGCTCTTGAGCGCGTTGAAGCCCTGCAGCAGTTTCTCACCACTGGCCACATCGTTGACCTTGTTGTAGGAGAAGTGCAGCTTGCGGCGATAACGGTCGAGCAGGGTCTGGATGAGCGGTGCCTCGTTGACGTTCTTGCCCTCCTCAGAGTCCTCGTCGACCCACAGGTCGGGGAACATGCGCTCGATGTCGATGGGCATCAGGCCCGAGAAGATGGCGTTGCGAGCATATTGCGTGGCGGTGGGCAGGATGGTGGTGTAGAGCTCCTCTTGGGCGATGTTGTAGTAGTCGGCCAGCAGGGGGCTGATGGTCTTCCACTGGTCGAGGCGGAAGTTGTCGATGACGACAAAGAACACTTTCTCGCCCTTGTCGAGCAGGGGCAGCACGCGGCTCTTGAACACATCGTTGCTGCGCAGGGGGTGGTCGTCGGTGGTGACCCAGCTCTCGTAGTTGCGGCGGACAAACTTGCAGAAGGCGGCGTTTGCCTCGTCTTTCTGCATCCTGAGCATGTCGGCCATGCCGGTGTCGTTGGCACTCAGGGTCAGCTCCCAGCGGACGAGGGTGCTATACAGCTTGTACCAGTCTTCGATGGTTTGGGCCGTGCCAATCTGCCCACTGATGTTCATGAACTCCTGACGGTAGTCGCCTGCCACCTTCTCGGACACCAGCTCGGTGCTGTGCAGATTCTTTTTGATGGACAGGAGTATCTGCATGGGATTGACGGGCTTGATGAGATAGTCGGCAATCTCGCTGCCGATGGCTTGGTTCATGATGTTCTCTTCCTCGCTCTTGGTGATCATGATCACCGGCACGGTGGGCTGGGCAATCTTGATGCGTTGCAGTGCTTCGAGGCCGCTGATGCCAGGCATGTTCTCGTCCAGGATGATGAGGTCGAAGTGCTGCCCCTCGATGGCATCAAGCGCGTCGCGACCGTTGGTCACTGTCACGACGTCATAGCCTTTGTTGTTCAGGAACAGGATGTGTGGGCGCAGCAGGTCTATCTCGTCGTCGGCCCAGAGTATGGTGATCTTGCTCATTGATTTGTGGTGTTTAGGTCTAGGATTTCTTCATTATAATATAACGTGAGTTCGACGAAAATAAAGTTCTGATAGCCAAGCTGGTTCGGTCGGATTTGCTGCGCTTCGCAATGTTGGGTCGAGTGATGATGCCTATGGCACCGCGAGCTGCACTTCGTGCAACACTCGCTTCATCATCTCCCCGAGCCCTTCGGGGTTGCCCTTCGGGCTCCCGTTCGGTCGCGAGCACTTCGTGGTTGTAATCCGACCGCATTTGAGTATAAGGATTTGCAATCCGAAATAAGCGCATTACAAATGCTTATACTCAATCCTGCTGGATTGCAAATCCAGCAGAACCATGCTGAATAATTCGCTAACTCTCTGATTGTCAATCTATACAATTTCATCGAACTCACGTTAATATAGGATAGAGCGATGATTCATCAAAAAAGAGATCATTTGCCCCAAAGGTGCCGGCAGACTCATTGCAGCAACAGAGCATGGTAGATGATGAATGCCAGTAGGACCAGCAGAGCCAGGATGACTGCGATGGCAAAGGCCTGGAAGCCGAGACTGGCGGGCTCGTGCTGACGATGCTGGATGAGCCTGTAGCTTGGAATCATGGGCTTCCAGTCAAATTCGACCTCTGGCTGGGCGGTTGATGCCGGCGACTGACCGTTGGACGACTGCGAAGAATCCTCCTTGGCCCGACTGGCGTAAGGCCCGCTGGCGGGGACAGCTGCGTCGGGACGGACAGCGACAGCCTGAGCCGCAGGCACGTCGGCAGCATGGAGGCTGCGGCCACAGTAGGGACAGAAGTTGATGCCGTGACCGATGTCCTGGCCACAATGAGGGCAGAAGCGCTTGGAGGGCGCCGCGCCATCTGATGACCGCGCGTGTCTGACCTCGGCAAGGGGCAACGTGCCGGCCTCGACAGCCTGATAGGCCTTGAGGCACTGGGGGCACACAACCATGCCGTCGCGCAGCGAGAGCTCTTCGGGCGAGACGGTCAGCACTTTACCGCATTGTGGACAAGTTGTCTGCAAAACTTCTGTTTTGAAAGTGAATGAATCATGAAGAATCTTACAGGGGTTTCTTCAACCCACAAAGTTACGGCAAAAAAACGGGAAATCTGGCCTTCCCGTTCAAAAAAACGCTAAAAAATCGCTCGAAACAAAAATAATTTGCATTTCTTAATTGTCAGTTGTCAAGTTTTTACTACTTTTGCAAGTCGTTTCGACAACTGGTAACGAAAACAATAGTATTTAGATAGAAAAATGGCAAAGAAAAACAATGAACCCGTGCGCACGACACTCGAGGAGGTGAATGAGTCTCTGTCGACCGCCGCACAACGTCTTGAGGACAACAAGAAGTATATCTATTGGGCACTCGGAGCGGCAGCTGTGCTGGTGCTGCTGGTGGCTGGATATGTCTATGGCATCCACAACCCCAATGTCAACAAAGCCAAGGAATTGATTGGCAAGGCCGACTTGGAGTATCTCCAGGCCGACACAGTCAACGCACTCAAGGACTATGAGAAGGTGGCCGACACCTACAGCAACAAGCCCGCCGAGCGAGCTGCATTTAATGCCGCCATCATCCTTTATCAGCAAGGTAAGTACAAAGAGGCTGCCAAATATCTCGAGGACTATGATCCCGAAGGTAACCTGGTGGGTCCCGCTTCGCAGTCGCTGCTGGGTGACTGCTATGTCAACCAGAAGATGTATGACAAGGCCATCTCGGCATTTGACAAGGCCATCAAGTTGGCCGGAGACAACGACATGTATGCTCCCACATTCATGCTCAAGAAGGCTACTGTCCTGCATGAGCTCAAGAAGTATGCCGACGAGATCAAAATTTACGAGACCATCCGCGACAGCTATCCCCAGTATGCACAGCAGCTCCAGGTCAATGTCGACAAGTACATTGAGCGGGCTAAGGCCATGGCTGGAGAATAATTGCGACATTTTTAGAGATATCCTGTGGGGCTGCCACCTTTTTCTAGGCCAGCCCCATTTTTTAATTTTTAGGTTATGAAAATCGAGATTAACATCCCGTCGTTGGAGGCTCTGGACGAGGCTGCACGACAATTTATGGCCCACATGGGCGACTATACAGTCTATGGCTTCTATGGTCAAATGGGTGCCGGAAAGACAACGTTTATCAACGCATTGTGCCATGCTCTGGGCGTTGAGAGCGACATGACAGGCTCGCCATCGTTTGCCATCATCAACGAGTATCGCAGCGACACAACGGCCGAACTCATCTATCACTTTGACTGCTACAGGCTGGAGAATGAAGCCGAAGCCATTGACATCGGCACTGAAGACTATCTGGACAGTGGAGCTATCTGCCTCATCGAGTGGCCCGAACGCATCGACTCGTTGCTGCCCGACGACATGGTGCGCGTTGATATTACCGTCTGCGACGACGACTCTCGCTTACTCACCATGACCCTGCCCGAGTGATGGCAAAATACATCAGACTGGAGCAGGTCGAGTCGACCAACACCTATCTGCTGGCCGTGGCGCACGAGTTGCCAAGCGGAACAGTGGTCTACACCCCTTGCCAGACAGCAGGGCGTGGGCAGAAAGGCAATCGATGGCTGGCGCAGCCCGGAATGAACGCTACCTTCAGCTACCTCTACAAGCCCGCCAGCATCGTGGCACGCGAACAATTCTGCATCAGCGAGGCAGCTGCGCTGGCTGTGGCTGGAGTGCTCAACGAACTCACTGGTGAACCCATCACTGTCAAGTGGCCCAATGACATCTATCACGGAGACTGTAAGATTTGTGGCATGCTCATCGAGAGTTCGCTTGACGGGCGTCGGGTTGGGCACTCGGTCATCGGCATCGGCATCAATGTCAACCAGTGTGAGTTTGACCCTTATGCGCCCAATCCCACATCGCTCGCTCTTGTCACTGGCAGCAAGCACGATGTCGACCAGGTGATGCGTCGGGTTTGTGACCGCATGGAGCAATTGTTGACACGTGTCGAGCGCGAAGGCACAGCAGCGTTGCATCATGACTATCTGTCAGTGCTTTATTGGCATGACGGACAGCAGCATACGTTCTTGCTGCCCGATGGCACAGAGTTTGCTGCAACCATCGTCGATGTAGCCCCTGACGGCATGTTGGCTCTGCGTCATGCCGGCGATGGTGCCATCCACCACTATGCCTTCAAGCAGGTGGCGTTTATGATTCATGTCTCTCAACGTTAATCGTGATGAACGTCGCAGTCTATTGCAGTTCGAGGCAAGGCCTTGAACAAGAGTACATTGATTTGGCCCGAGCTTTGGGCCGATGGATAGGTGCCAATGGGCACACGCTGGTTTATGGCGGAGTGAATGCAGGCCTGATGCACGAGGTGGCACAAGCCTGTCACGATGCAGCAGGACACATCGTTGGCATCAACATCGAAGCATTCAAGCATCGCACCGATGCTTTGGTCGACGAGGTCATCTACACTGCCGACCTGGGCGAGCGCAAGGCTAAGATGTATCAGCTGGCCGACACTTTTGTTGTCCTGCCTGGCGGATTGGGCACAGCCGATGAGTGGATTGCCACCTTGTCGCAGCTGGTGGTTGATGGCGACGAGAGTCGCATCATCGTTGTGGCCAATCTGCATGGACTATATGACTCGCTGCTGCGCTATCTCGACGAGATGGCACATTCGCCATTTGCCCGCGATCGGCATCTTGACCGTAGTGTGGTGGCTAACTCACAAGAAGAACTAATCGAGAAACTCAACGAAATATGAAAAGCAAAGTATATACCCTCACAGGTGACAAGGGCACCACATCGCTCGTGGGCGGAACACGTGTCAGCAAGGATGATGTCCGTGTCGAGGCCTATGGCACGGTTGACGAGCTCAATGCGCATCTGGGCATGCTTGCCCTCCATTGCCCCGACGACATGCCACAGCAGGCCATGCTGTTGCGCAAGATACAGAACAAACTCTTCAACATCGGTGCCTATTTGGCCACCGAGAATACTGCCGAAGATGCTCCCGTCTATGGCCTGAAAGAGGAGGATGTCGCTCAGATTGAGCAGATGATTGACCAGATGGACGAAGCGTTGCCTCCCTTCCGTGGATTCATTTTGCCTGGAGGAAGCACATTCAGTGCGCAGTGCGACATCTGCCGAACGGTTACGCGTCGCGCCGAACGCCGCATTATAACACTATGCAACAAGGTGCCTGTCAGTCAGTTGGTTCTCAGATATCTCAACCGATTGAGCGACTTCTTCTTTGTTTTAGCAAGATTTAACAATGTAACCCATGATTTCGATGAAATTTATTGGGACAAAAATGCGTAGTGTGTAAAATCCTTTGTACTTTTGCGCACTTTTTTGACCATCCACCTGGATGTGAGAGGACACGCAACGAAGAATATTTCTTAATTCTTAATTTTTAATTCTGAATTAGACAAATGTATTGGACACTAGAATTGGCTACTAAACTTGAGGACGCTCCCTGGCCTGCCACCAAAGAGGAGCTCATCGACTATGCCGTGCGCTCGGGCGCACCACTTGAGGTGATTGAGAATTTGCAGGAAATCGAAGACGAGGGCGACACCTACGAGTCGATCGAGGAAATCTGGCCCGACTATCCTAGCACCGACGACGACTTCTTCTTCGACGCCGAGGAGTATTGACCTCCAACACACACCGACACAAAACAAGCGCATCTGGCGGACAACTCTCATTGCAGAGGTGCTCGCCAGATGCGTTTGTCACCACACATAGCAAAGCCGCCTGGCCCAAAGAGGACCAGGCGGCTTGATGCATCATGCGTCGCGCATATTAGCGGACAATCTTGCTCACGCTCTGAGTGCCGTCGCTGTAGGTAGTCACAACGATGTTCACACCCTGGAAGGCGTTGGCTGCCTGCTGGCCAGCGGCGTTGTAGTAGCGCACACCTGCCACGGCCTTGCCAGCGTTGATGTTCTCGACAGCTGTGGTGCCGCCAGTGATGGTGTACTCGCCCTCGATGCTGGTGATTTCCTCACCATTGGCATCGTTCACAGCGATAGTCAGCAGACCGCTCTTCTCGACCAGGATACCCTTGGTGGCGTCGTATTCGTTCCAAGTGATGTCGCCCTCAGCCTTGCGCGGTGCGCCCTGGGTGGGCTCGGCCTCGACAAAGTTGTACATGACCACTGCGCCCTCGGGCATGTTCTCGACGGTCACAAACACAGTCTGAGCAGTCTCATACTCGCCGAAGTCGGGAGTGACGGTGATCACGGGCTCGGGAATCACGGTCTTGGTGAAGCTGATGGGATATAACTGCACGTCATTGTTGTGGACAGAACCAAAGCCCACCACATCGTAGGTGGCCTCGAGGTCGGTAGGATACTCAACACCGCTGAAGCGCTGGTAGCCGGCCAGGCTGGCGCCAGAGGCATCGGTCATCGTGAAGTCCTTGCCACTAAGCTCGCTCAGTGCCACACCCTTGAGGATGATATACTCATTCATCTTCTCGGCAGTGACTGCGCTCAGAGCATACTCGTTGGGAGCAACCTCAGTAGCGGTCGGGTCGAAGTCGTAGGTTGCGTTGGCCACCTCAAACAGGCCAGAGTAGATGCTCACCTTGGCAACCAGGTTGAAGATGGTGTTGCCGGCCTCGATGCCGTCGACAGTGCTGCCATAAATCAGCGAATAGCCTGTCTCGTCCATGATGTAGAGATAACCACCATTGACATAGACAACAGTGGCATTGCCCATCAGCTTGAACTCGGTGCCATTGGGCAGAGCGTTCATCTCGGCGATGTTCTGCACACCCTTGCCGAAGGTGATGGTCTTGGTGGTCACAGCGCTCTCGACAGGAGCGGTAGTGGTGGGGTCGTTCAGCACAGCCTTGGCGTGCACGGTGGTGGTCTCGGTCAGTGTCAGAGGCTCGCTGTAGGTCTGGAACTCGCCATCATTCAGGGCATACATGATGCTGGCACCCTCGGTCTCGCAAGTGATGGTGGCAGTCACCTCTTCGCCCTCATAAGCCTTCTCAGGGCTGAAAGTGATAACGGGAGCTGCAACAGCAGCTTGAGATTCACTATAAGTTACTGCAATTGTGTTAATTCGAGTGGTGCCTGAAGCAGTAAACGTGACACTACTTGCCGAACCAGTCCAAACACTGTTGTCCAATTCTCCAGAATTTGGAGTAAGGTTGCCAATTGTTGAGTTTGCGCTGGTGAATGCAATTTCAGTGATTGTCATGTCTGCAGGGACTTCCAGCGTGATAGAACCGCCATTATTATAAATGCGGAGATCAGTGTTTCCTTGAGCATTCCAAATTCTTGTAGCGGTTCCACCATTTGTGAAAGAGAGAGTGACATCGCCTAGTGCATATTCACCACTCAAATTTGTGGCCGCACTTGTGTTAGGTTTAGTAATTCCTAATTCTTGGAGACCTGCATCAGTGTTGAATGTGTAGGTCACCGTTGCTGCCCATGCACTCACGCACAGCAGCGACATCATCAAGAGTGATAAAAATTTCTTCATAATTGTTTGAAATTTAAGTTAATATAAGTGTTTGTCTCTGTGTTGTCAGCTGTTCCTTCTGTTGTGCCGCATTATCCACGCGGGGCAACGTTTCAGCCTTCCTCTGTGATCATCCACGAAGTAGTGTGAGTGACACAGCGTTGGCAGCATTTGGTTTAGCGTCGAAGACGCAGCTGCCCCAACGGGGCAACGTTTCAGAAACCCCAGGCAAGCAAGCCTCGCAGAGGCGCGCAGCCTGGGGGACTGCACAGCCCTCACACGCGTGTCGGAGACACGCTGTGGCATCAAGTGAGCATATAGGGCTCATTCCATGGGATGCCAACATTCTCCATCAGGTGGCGATACTCTTGCTCAAATGTCCTATGCTTGTGGTGATCTCGCTGGTTGGCAATGTAGTTGCAAACCATGTCGCGGTCACGTGCTGCATAGCTAAAAGCTGCATACTCCTTGCCCCATCCCGCAAACTGGGGAAACTGTGGTGAGGATTTCAGCCATTTACTGGATGAGCCTTTCACTTCCTGCATGAGTTTGGCCAGTGGCAACGAGGGCGACAAATCTATCAGCAAATGGATGTGATTCTCTATCCCATTGATGGCATAGAGCTTGCAGCCGTTCGACTCAACAATGCCACTGATGTAGCGATATAACTCTTCGCAAGCTTCTAGCGGGAGTGTCATCTGACGGTGGCGAGTGTTGATGACGATGTGATATGTCGCTGTTACATAGCTCATAGTGCGGTTGTCGCGGCGCATCTTCGATGCGCGCAACTTAGGAGGTGGCTCTCCCCCAGGCGGCGCGCCTCTGCGAGGCTTGCTTGCCTGGGGTTTCTAAAACCTAGTCTCTTCGAGACTGTGATGCCTCAGGCAGCCATCTTGCTGGGAGATAGGGTCTCAATAATCGCTGCAAAGGTATATCAATTTTCTGGCTTTAGCAATTAAAAATCATAAAATTATGGATTGCGATAATAAAAACGCCTGGCAGGTTTTTGCTGCCAGGCGAGAATGGTAGGTGATTATCGAAGTGTTAGCGAACAACCTTGGCTACGGCCTGGGTGCCATCCTCGTAGGTCACCACGACGATGTTCATGCCATCATAGGCCTTGTCGCTGGCCATGCCGGCCACGTTGTAGTAGCGGACGCCGGCCACTGCCTTGCCTGCTGTCAGTGCCTCGATGCCTGTCTGATGAGCATTGATGACGTACTCGCCCTCGGTGCTAGCCAGCTCTTGGCCGTCGGCATCACGCACGATG
>Ga0310695_10008269_pt1 | contig 16181 bp, 13 predicted proteins | sample RumenRJG_04DNA_FD_203882 | JGI IMG/M metagenome (GOLD analysis project Ga0310695, IMG submission 203882) | Bovine rumen microbial communities from Lethbridge, Alberta, Canada - RJG_04 (v2) (version 2) | ecosystem: Host-associated > Mammals > Digestive system > Stomach > Rumen | place: Canada...
CGTGAACCGTCCCCGCCGACACCTTGGGGACTGTCCCAGAAAACACCCACCAACCCTGACGCATCGTATTTCCAATGGTTGGATAAAGTGGCTGCACAACGGTGACATTCCCGTTGTGCTTCGGGTGGGCGGCAGGCTCCATAAATCCGGTGTGGGCATGAGTTTCGGCATACATTTGAACACGCAATCCAGCATACTGCGGAACATAATCATCTGAATGCAGAGTTTGTTTTTACAGTGGGAAAATTGGTAAAATAGGTGATACAATATGAAAATAATACGAAATAATGAATAACGAATCAGGCTAAGGATAGGATCCTTGTCGGTTTGAAAGGTTTCTTCATATGTCTCTGGCTATCCATATTGAAATAGACGTACTTTTTTTGCTGATCCTCTGCGTGATTGCCTGGCAGATCTCACGCAGTGTCAGCAAGGAAATGAATCGTATTCTCTTCCGTTATGTTGTCTTTGGCAACATGTTTATCCTGATTCTGGACATTCTCTGGATGCTCATCGAGGGACGGACTTTCCCCGGTGCAAGGCAGCTCAACAACCTGATCAATGCTGTTTACCTGGGCGGTGTGGTCGTGATGGGCTGCGTGTGGTACCTGTATGTACTCGAAAGCCTCGGCTATAAAATTACGCGGAAACTGGTTTCTTATGTTCAGCTCCCCGGGATGATCTTTGTGATCCTGAACCTGATCTCGATGAAGACCGGCTGGATTTTTTATATCAGTGAAGACAATCATTATGTGCGGGGACCTCTTTTCAGCCTGCAGTCTAATATGGCCCTGCTGATCCTGTTCATATCCCTGCTGCATCTGCTGTATTTTTATTTCAAGCCGGGGAACAGGAATTCGAAAGCAGGAATCCGGAAGCTGATTTATTTTTATATCGTTCCCTTTGTCGGATCATTGCTGGCACTGCCATTTCCCGGAATGCCGGGCACCTGGACATGCGCGGCTGTTTCGGTGATCCTGATCTATATGAACGATCAGGAAAACGCTATTCTCCGCGACAGCCTTACCGGACTCAATAACCGGAAAACGCTGAATCCTGCTTTCGAATCCTACCGGCGCCAGGTTAGCGAAACGCAAAATCTTTACCTTTTCATTATTGATCTTGACAGGTTCAAGCAGATCAATGATACGCTTGGACATCCGGTCGGGGATCAGGCACTGGTTGATGCGGCACAAATCATTATCCGGTCTGTGGAAAACATTCACGGTATTGTCGTCCGTTATGGCGGGGATGAGTTTATGGTAATGGGATTTTTCCCCGGAAATACCGATGCTGACGCATATGAACAAAAGCTGAAACAGGATTTTGACACCTGGAACAGAGAGAACAATGCCCCGTATACGCTCAGCATCTGTGTCGGATGGAGCCGCTGGAAAGAAGGACAGGATCTCAAAGACCTGATGTCAAACGCAGACGAACGGCTTTATGATGAAAAGCGGATGAAAAAAGCCGGACGCTGACCAAAAGTCAGACAGTTTTTATCTGCTATAAGAGCTCACCTTTTATGCTCATGGCAATCGGAAATGAGTGCTTCGCAAAGGCGCGGCTTAAGCGTTCGTCTGTTGCCATAAGACATTTGCCGCGCCGGAATTATTTCGTCGGGGGCACGGGCCGGCTAAAGCCGCCCGTTGCCCCGACACCCCGGTTATTATGTCAAGCCAGACAATTTTGTCTGGCTTGTAGGGCTCTTAATGAGACTCATCCGCATACAGCGGTGCCTACCTGTTATAAGAGTTGGTTTTGCATTTCGAAGCTTTTGATTCGCAGGGTGCGGGATTGAATATTCGTGTGTTTCCGGATGCACTTGAACGCACCGGATTTTCGAGCCTTCCGCCCCATATTCGCGCTCAGGGTGATATTGGCCTCTTGTTCTGATTCACACGTTTTTAATCATTACACAACCATTCAGCAGCATCTATAATGCGGATTCCTTCGTATTCATATTCCGGCTGATAAGTTCTTGCAATAATTATTTTCGGATATGCATCTCTGATCTCTAAAAGCGGAGCTGTTTCGCGTTCGAATGTCTTGCTGTTTGAAATATCGTAGGCAACTTGAATATATGTTTTTTTCCCGTTTTTCACAGCGATAAAGTCAACTTCTTTATTCTTAAAAACACCGATATAAACTTCATATTCACGTCGCAGCAATTCAATTGCAATGATATTCTCAAGAACATGTCCGTAGTCCAGATTCTTTGTTCCAAGCCGGGCGTATTTAAAACTCTGGTCGCATAGATAATATTTATCCTCAGATCGCAGATATTTTTTCCCTTTGATGTCGTATCCTCTGATGCGATAGAAAGCAAAAGATTTGCAGAGGTAATCAATATATTTGCCGAGAGTTTTCTGATCGATGCTTATTTTATTTGAGGTAAGGACATCACAAATTGAGCGAACTGAACTTTTATTACCAATATTATCCATCAAAAAATCTATGAGCTGATGAAGAACCGGCTCGTTTCTGATCTTATATTTTTTTACAATATCACGCACGATCAGTGCGTTTAAGACTTCATTATTGATGTATCGATATTTTTGTGTTTCATTTTTGTATAAATAAGAACCGGACATTCCGCCTTCTGTAATGTAGTTTGTCAAACTGTTATATATATTTTCAGAAGGGTAATATTGTAAATACTCTTGAAATGAAAAGGGATATATATGTATTTCGTAGGTTCTTCCGACAAATAGCGTTGCCAAATCACTGCTTTGCAGGAATGCATTTGACCCGGTGATATAGATGTCGTATTTCTCTTTTGCGTGAAGGCTGTTGATTGCAGTTTCAAATGAAAGGCAGTTTTGGATTTCATCGATCAATAAATAATTGTTGCAGTCTTTATTGTATTGCTGCTCTGCATACTGTTCCAAAGCATGGGATTCGCGCATGTCTTCAAAATCTGTGAGGTTGAAATTAATATGAATAATGTTGGCATGCGGATCAGTCTCGAGGATCACCTCTATAAAAGCTTCCAGTAATTTTGATTTTCCGCTCCGGCGAATGCCGGTGATAACCTTTATGTCCGGAATCCCGATCAGATCCTTTAATTCTTTCAGATAGGTGGTACGTTCGATTAATTTCATGTGATTCACCTCAATGAATATTAATATAATTATAATATATTATTCCTCAAAACATAAAAATATGAAAAATTGAGGAGTAATATATTAAAACTATTCCTCAAATATTAAATTATATAAAAAATGAGGAGTAGAAATGAGAAGCCTGAGCGAAAGCAGGTAAATCAGATAAAGAGCATGAAGACTGTTTGAGTGTGTGTATGGACCAACCTCTCCCGAAAATCCGGTGCGGATAGTATATGCAACATTTTCATTTGTGAAAACACGGATTGTATGATAAAAAAACACCCCCTCCCGATTTCGACGGGAGGGGGTTTGTAAAAACCCAGGAAAATAAATTTTCCGCCCAGTATGTCCGGCTATTTGCCTTCGTTGACCATGTCGAGATAGAATTCGTAGGCTTCCTTGTCGGTGTATTTCTCGTGGACGATCTTGCCGATGGCCTGGGCCATGACGGTCGCATGGTTGGACTGGAAAATGTTGCGTCCCATGTCCACACCGTTGGCACCGTGGCTGATGGAATCATAAGCCAGCTTCAGAGCGTCTGCTTCCGCCAGCTTCTTCCCGCCGGCTACCACGATCGGAACCGGGCTGGCAGCCACGATTTCCTCGAAATTGTCACAGTAGTAAGTCTTGATGATGTTGACACCCAGTTCCGCGAGAATGCGGGTCGCCAGTTTGAAGAAGCGGTCGGTGCGTTCCATATCCTTGCCGACAGCCACAACACCCATGGTCGGTACGGAGTACTCGATGCCGGCGTTGATGCAGCGGGAAAGGTTGTCAAGGCTGGAAAGCTGTCCGTCTGCCCCGATGAAGGTCTGGACGGCCATACAATCGGCGTTCATGCGGATGGCATCCTTGATGTCCACGGCCAGCACTTCATGAGACAGGTCATCCTGAACCATGGAGGAACCGGAAGTGACACGCAGCGCGACACCCTTTTTGTTTTCCGGCGGTACGCAGGCACGCAGCGCACCGCGGGTGCCCATCAGCACATCGATATAAGGCAGCAGGGTCGGGATGAGCAGATCCAGACGTTCCAGACCTGCGGTGGAGCCCATAAAGTAGCCATGGTCAAAGGCAAACATCACGGTGTTGCCGCTGACAGGATTGAAGATATTGGATAAATGTTTTTTCATGCCCCAATCCAGATGATTGGCGCCTTTGATATAGAACCCTTTGTTGTTGGCAAACGGTTCGTCAGTATGATAATTTTTTGCGATTTTGAGTCCTTCAAGATCAGCCATTTTTTTCTCCAGGATTCAGGATTCAGGGGTCAGGGGTCAGTATTCGTTAATCAGTGAACAGGTTTCCGGGATCATCAAGTTTTTTCTACCTGAATCCTTATCTGATCCCTGAATCCTGAATCCTGACCCCTGAAACAAGACGGAGTACGGGCAGGCCCGCACTCCATCCCTGATTCAAATCGAAAACCGATTAGAAGTTGTAGTTAGCAACGTTCTCAGCGGTGAAGACGACACGTTCCGGAAGCAGAACGACACCGTTGTTGACGTCAGCGGTGCTGTCACCGGGGACGAGGGCTTCGTTGGCAACGATTTCGCAGTCGCCGATGCCCGGGACGGCGATGGTTTCGCCGGCCTTGACTTCGTTACCGGCGGCAAGATATGCGCCGAAGTAGCAGCCCAGAGCGCCCTGGATACCGCAGTCCCACAGACCCCAGCGGGTCAGGGTGCCGGCTTCGAGGTGGGCGGTCATACCGGACGGGGTGCAGAAGCCGGTGATGGTGATATCTTCGGCCTTCAGACCCTTGTTTTCGGCAGCGGTGCACTGGCCCGGAAGAGCAGTGGAGTCGTTGCAGATGATGAGGTCGACATCCGGATGGGCTTCGAGGATAGCTTCACCGATGGTGACGGACTTCTGAGGATCCTGTTCGGAATAGTACGGATCAGCAACAGCGACCCAGTTCGGATACTTTTCTTTGATGTATTCTTCACCGGCAACGTACCAGGAGTTCTGGTCAGCAACAGCAGCCTGGGAATAGTGCCAGACATACTTGACTTCGCCGGCCGGGTCCACACCGCGTTCCTTCAGGGATTCAACACCCATTTCGACCAGCATTGGGCCAAGGGTGGAAGGCATACCCTGGGAAACCATCAGGGTGCGGGAGTCGGAAGAAACATCGGAGTCCCAGGTGGTGACGACGATGCCCATGTCGCGGGCTTCCTGGAGTTTTTCATCCAGAGCTTTGGCATCCACGGAGGAGATGGCGATGGCATCAACGCCGGCGTCGATCGCCTGCTGGATAACTTCGAGCTGATCGGTCACGGAAGCGACTGCGGAGCCCATGTATTTGACTTCGATACCCCATTCGGCAGCGTACTTCTGTGCGCCGTCGTTTGCAGCTTCAAAGAAGGAGTTGCCGGTGAGCTTCGGGATGAAGGCCACGACTTTTCCTTCGATGCTGTTTTCAGCAAAAGCGGAAACAGCACTCAACAGCATTGCCAGAGCAAGAACGACAAACAATACTTTTTTCATTTTAATTTCTCCTTTTTTGTTTTGTTTTAAATAAAGGGACAATACCTTTATTTGTACACTTTTTACCTAAGGATTCAGGATTCAGGATTCAGGGTCCAGTGGAAGAAATCCTCTCCGAACTCCATTGCATTACGCTTTTTTTGTTTGAATCCTTCTTTCATTCTCCTTTTCCAGAAGCTTATTAATTAATCCATTTAACATCCTGCCGATTTCAGAACATTGATTATACAAATCATCAACATCTTCTTTTTTTATATATTCCAAACGATCACACAACAAAATCTGTGTATCAAGCTCCGCTACAGAGCCTTTTGCAATATGCAAAAAGTGAACATATTCTCTTGTAGTATCTCTTTGATTTCCTTCCGCAATGTTTGAAGGAATTGAAACAACAGCCCTGCGCATCTGATCAGATAGTCCGTACAATTCTTCCTTGGGTAATTGTTTTACCGCTTTGTAAATTGCGACAGCCAAATCAATTGATTTGCTCCATACTTTCAAATCCTTATATGTACTGTTCGCCATATTATCTCCTTTTCGAAGTCAAAGCCTATTCATTTCCTATTACTGACCTCTGAATCCTGACACCTGAATCCTGAATCCTGAATCCTACGAATCCAAATGCCTCACGATCCGGATCAGCTGCCTTCCGCTTACTACCAGCAGCAGCATGACGCCGACGGGGAGGTCGAGGTTTTGGGAGCTGATGCCAAAGCAGAGTGTCAGACCAAAACGGAGCATGCAGATCACCAGGGAAGCCAGCGCTGTCCCGATGATGGAACCTTTGCCGCCGGTGGAAAGGGTTCCACCCAGTACAACGGCGGTGATGATGGAAAGGGTATAGGTTGAACCAAGGTCATACTTGGAAGAATTGAGCTGAGAAGTCAGCAGGATGCCGGCTATGGACGCACCGACACCGGTGAGCATATAGGTGCTCATTTTGATAAGCCTGGTGTTGATCCCGGAGTATTCCGCAGCCTGGGGATTGACGCCGATCAGGAAAATGCTGCGGCCGTATTTGGTTTTGTGAAGAATGATATACATCAGGATCACAAGAATCAGGAAGATCACGATCTGCACAGGAACTTTCCAGCTTCCAAAAAGCTTGGCATTGCCCAGCCAGCGGAAGGAGGAAAAGGTACCGTCTTCATTCTTAGAAGGAAATCCGCTGATGCCCTGATAGGCCGGAATGGCGGACATTCTGGAAATCACCAGACCCAGTCCGGAGTAAAGGAAGGAGCCGCCCAGGGTCACAACCATCGGCTGCACGCCGCAGTAGGCGACAAAGAATCCGGAAAGAGCACCGCAGAGTGCTGCCAGCAGGATCGCTGCGCCGACTGCCGCCCAAATGCTGAAGCCAAAGTCATTCCATAATACGCCGATGGTGATCGAGGTCAGGCCGACGATGGAGCTTGCCTGGATGTCGATCCCTCCGGTGATCATGACCATTGTTACGAACAGGGAAATGATACAGATGCTGATATAGTTGGTGATATTCGAGAAAATACGTACCGGCTGGAGGAATTTATTATTCAGTGAACCGAACACAACGAATTCCAATACCAGAACCAGCAGCAGGAAAAATTCCCAATTTTTTACAACTTTCAGCATCTTATTTTTCATAATCTCAATAGCGGACAGTGGTCAGTGGCTAGTGGTCAGAGCGTTAGTCACGATCTGATTTTCTTACCGAATTTCTGATTTTCTGTACCTGTTCCTTTCATAATCTGCATATTTTCGAATCATACCAATTACCTGTTACCGGCCACTGACCACTGATCAATGACCACTGACAGTTGCTCTCGCCAACAGACGTTCCCGTCTTGCGTTTTCGACGGCGCGCTGCTGTGTCAGTGCGTCGATAACGACGATGGCGATCAGCATGATGCCGGTGATGGTGTTATTGTAGTCCGAAGAAAACCCCAGAAAGACCAGCAGACGGCTGATGGAGCTCATGATCACGCCGCCAATGGCTGCGCCGATCACGTTGCCGAGACCGCCGGAGAGGGAGATGCCGCCCAATACGCAGGCAGCTACTGCCGACATTTCGTAGCCGTTCCCGGCGATGATGGTGATTTGCCCGTATCTGGAGGCAAAAACGATCCCTGAGATCCCTGAGAAAATTCCGCTTAGAATGTAAGCAAAAAATTTAACCCTTGCGGCGGGGATCCCGACCAGTGTCGCACCGCCGAAATTGTCACCGACTGCCAGAAAATATTTCCCGCGTCTGGTATTCAGCAAAATCGCGAGAACCGCAACCAGGATGATCATCATCAGGAAGAAAACGCCGATTCCGGTGTTCCCGACAGTGGAATTCCCAAAGCGGGTGAAGTCACCGGAAAAATTTTCAATCGTACGGCCGCCGGAGTAGATATAAACGATGCCGCGGACTACGCCGCATGTTCCGAGGGTGAAGATCAGTGAAGGAACCTTCAATACCGCAACACCCAATCCATTGACACAGCCTGTTACTGCGCCGACCAGGATCGCCCAGCCGACCATCGGCAGCCATGAACCGTTCTGCTGCGCGATCGCACCGGAAATAGCCGCTGTCAGTCCCATCACCGCGCCGATAGAAACATCGATCTCACCGGTCATGATCGTGAAGGAGATCCCGATGGCCAGCAGCATGAACACGCAGGAGCCGTTGAAACAGCCGATGATATTAGAATAAGTGAAAAAAGAAGGGTTTACAAGCCCGGTGATTACAAACAAAGCAATCAGAAACAGCAGACTGGAAACCCAGCGGACTCCGCTAACCTTTTTTATGAAATCTCTCATAGTAAATTCTTTAGCAAATAAGAAATAAGAAATAAGAAATAAGAAAAATCTCCGCTTCCTTATATTACATTCCGATTTCTATTCCTGTCTCTGCGCCTGTCCTTTCTTATTATCAATTTTTCTAAAGGCTATATCCTGCATCCTATTTTGTCAGTCCGAAGGATGCAGCGGTCAGATTGTCCTGATTGATCTCACTGCCGCTGAATTCACCGTTGATGTGTCCCTGGAATACGGTGACGGTGCGGTCGCAGAGCTCAATGATCTCTTCCATATCTGAGGAGACCAGCAGCACCGCAACGCCCTCTTCCCGCAGGTGATGGATGATGGAGTATACATCACCGCGTGCTGCCGCGTCGATCCCGCGGGTCGGCTCATCCATGATAACGAGCTTCGGTTTTGTGGAAAGTGCCCGGCTGATGACTACCTTCTGCTGGTTGCCGCCGGAAAGGCTTCCTGCCATTTCCTCACGGTCCATGGTTTTGATGCGGAAATCACTGATATATTTATCCGTGATCTTGTTTTCCTGCCGTTTGTTGAGCAGGAGCTTCCCCATAATGCTGTCCTTCAGTAAGGCGGATGTGGTGTTTGAGGCAATCGAACTGATCTTGAACAGCCCGTGCAGATGGCGGTCTTCCGGGACATAGTCGATGCCGGCTTCAAGGATATCTCTGGTCTTTTTTCCGGTAATGTCTTTCCCGTCCAGGATCACTTTGCCGGAAAGAACTTTATCCCGGCCGAAGATGGTGGAAACCAGCTCTGTCCGTCCCGCACCAACCACACCGGCGATCCCGAGGATCTCACCGGGATAGACCTTGAGTGAAATATCCTGAAACCCATAGCCGCTCAGGTTCTGCAGCTCAAAGACCGGCTTCAGATGGGTATAGTCTATTTTGGTCGTATTTTCTTTGAGTTCCGCCTCATGCGTGGCATCCGGCGGCAGCAGCCCCTGCACCAGCATTTCGCGGGTAAATTTTTCTACCGGGCCTTCCAGCGTGATCTGGCCATCGCGCATAATGGCAACATGGGTCGCGATGTCGAAAACTTCTGCAAGGCGATGGGTGATGTAAATGATACCGATCCCGCGGCTCTTCAGGTCATTGACAACCTTAAAGAAAGCTTCCACTTCATCGAAGGTCAGGGCGGAGGTCGGTTCATCCAAAATCAGGATCTTGGAATCCCGCAGCAGTCCGCGCAGGATCTCCACAAGTGTTTGTTCCGCGATGGAAAGGGTGGAGGCTTTGCGGGTAAGATCCATCTCCCAGCCGATTTCCGACATGATCTTCACCAGCCGTGCACGCAGGGAACCGGTCGATTCCTTGAAGCCCATGGTGATGTTTTCGAGGACGTTCATGTTTGGGAAAAGCATCGGTTCCTGCGGAACCATGTAGACGCCTGCCGCAAGAGCGGCAGCAGGGTTCGTCATCTGGACTTCTTTGCCGTCAATGAAGATTTGGCCGCCGTCAGGCTGGTAGATCCCCATGATGATTTTCATCAGTGTGCTCTTCCCGGCACCGTTCCCGCCGATCAGCGCGAGAACCTCTCCACGGTCCACTGCAATATCAACACCCTTCAGGACACGGTTTTGTCCGAATGCCTTGGTGGTTCCTTTTACGACGAGTAATTTTTGTTTGCCGTCTGATTGCATAAAACGGAGCTCCTGATTTGATGAAAAGCATACTTTTGTTAGTATCGCCTAAAATTTGTTCTTAAGATTACCAGCCAATTCCGTATTTGTCAATGGTTTGCGGGCATGCCATTTGTAACGTTTTTTTGCTGTTTTTTGTGACGAATTAACGTTCATAACCGGTTCCGGTTTCTGTCGTATTCGCGACTTGAAGGCAACTATGGGGTATAAATCGTCCTGCAGTGTAATAAATTGAATGTGTAAAATGTCACATATGATTTTTTTGTATAAATCCGGACTTGACATCGGATTGTCCTGTGATTATAATCAGGGATACATTTGTTGCATAACAATAACAAATGTATTAGATTCGAGGTGGGCAATTGGATATCGAGAGCAGGCGTACCGCATTTGAAGAAGATTTGATGGCAAAGATTGCCTGGTACTATTATATTGATAATTTGACCCAGCAGCAAATTGCAGATCAGATCGGCATTCCGCGTCTCCGTGTGATCAAGCTGCTTGAAAAAGCACGTCAGTATGGTGTTGTCCAGTTTAAAATCGCGGAAAATAAATCACATATCTCCATGGAAAACGAAATCGCAAAACGTTTCGGTTTGAAGGATGTGTTTATTGTTCCTTCCGCTTCGGGAATGGAAAACCGCAATGAGGCTTTGGCCCAGGCCGCGGCAATTTATATTTCCAACCGGCTGCCGGAAAATGCCTTTATCAACATGGGGTATGGTGACACCACCTGCCGTGTGCTGAATCACCTTGCCAATAACAATGGTTCGCGAGTCTCTGTCGTTTCGCTGACCGGCGGTGTAAATTATTATCTGCCGAACACGTTTTCAAGCATTTTCAACGCCCGTCTTTACCTCACCCCGGCTCCTTTTGTGATGTCAAACAAGGAAATGGTCGAGGCTATCTGCAATGAACCGGCAGTGCGTGAAATCGCGGAGATGGTTCCCCTTTCCGCGATGACGATCGTCGGTATCGGCGGCATTGATGATAATGCGACTGTTGTCCGCTCCGGCATCTTTTCTCCGAAAGACCTGCGCTATCTTGCCATGCAGGGTGCTGTCGGGGATGTCCTTTGTCACTTTTTGGATATCAACGGAAAACAGGTGGAATCTCCTATAGACGATTGTCTGATCACCACTCCTTTGGAAACACTTGCCGCTCAGAACAATGTTATCGGTGTCGCGGGCGGTGAAAACAAGGTGAACGCCATCATCGGCGCATTAAACGGAAATTTTCTGGATATTCTGATCACTGATCAGGATACCGCAGAGTTGATTATCAAAAGAAGTTGTTAGTTTGTAGTTGGAAGTTATTAGTTGATCGTTGGCAGTTGGAGAAATCAGAGTGGCTTTTATCTTGAAAAAGCTGATCATTCTAAAGCTGACACATCTGAAAACCACTAACTACTAACTATCGACTACCAACAAAACCGGAGGTTTATATGGCGAACCAATATCTGATGGCAGTGGATGCCGGCACCGGCAGCGTCCGCGCGGTGCTGTTTGATCTGGACGGCAATCAGGTCGGCTGCGTGCAGCATGAATGGGACCACAAGGAAGATCCGCGTTTTCCCGGCAGCATGGATTTTGACTGGGTCTACAACTGGCAGCTTGCCTGTCAGTGCATCCGGGGCGTGATTGCGGATACAAAAATCGATCCGAAAGAGATCGCCGCGGTCTCAACCACTTGTATGCGGGAAGGCATTGTCCTCTACGATGCCGATGGGAAGGAAATCTGGGCCTGCGCAAATGTGGATGCCCGCAGCAATGATGAGGTCGGTGAACTGATTGCCATGAATCCTGACATGGAAAAGGAGATTTATCTCCAATCCGGTCAGACCTATGCACTGGGTGCCCTGCCCCGTCTCTTCTGGATCAAAAACAAGATGCCGGAAGTTTACGAGAAAATTGCGGCTGTTGGCATGTTCAATGACTGGCTGATCTATAAAATGACCGGCAAACTGGCTGTGGAACCCTCCAACGGCTCTACGACCGGCATTTTTGACCTGCGAAAGCGTGCCTGGGATCCGGAAATCGCTGCCAAATGCGGTCTGCGGACGGATATTTTTCCGGATGTGATCGAATGCGGTTCCGTGATCGGTGAAGTCAACGCCAAAGGTGCAGCGGATACCGGTCTGGCGGAAGGCACTCCGGTGGTCGTTGGCGGCGGTGACTGCCAGCTGGGAACCATCGGTGTCGGCGCGACCTCCGTGGGCGAAGCCGCGGTGTTCGGCGGCAGCTTCTGGCAGTATGAATTCAACACTGCCGACGGCAATACCGACCCGGGCTGCCGGGTCCGTGTCAACTGCCACGCGGTGCCGGGTGTCTGGCAGTATGAAGCGCTCGCTTTCAAGCCGGGGCTGGTAATGCGCTGGTACCGGGATGGATTCTGCCAGCTTGAAAAACAGGTCGCTGAAGAACAGGGCTGCGATCCCTATGACCTGATGAACATGGAAGCGGAAAAGATCCCAGCGGGCTCTTATGGCATGATGTGCTGTTTCTCCGATGTGATGAATTTCATCTCGTGGAAGCATGCTTCCCCGACTTTCACCAATTTTGAACTGGATCCGGAAAAATTCAACCGCTTCACCTTCTACCGGGCTATCCTTGAAAACACAGCATTGCTTGCCAAGGGCCATATGGACCTGGTGGAGGAAGCAACAGGGAACAAGCCGAAGGAGATCATTTTTGCGGGCGGTGCTTCCAAGAGTGCTCTTTGGAGTCAGATCCTTGCGGATGTGATGGGCCTGCCGGTGAAAGTTCCGGTTGTCAAGGAAGCTACTGCCCTCGGCGCGGCGATCCTTGCCGGTTATGGCGTGGGCATCTATAAGAGCATTCCGGAAACCGCGCAGCGCATCGTCCGCATCGAAAAGACTTATGAGCCGAACATAGAAAATCATAAGGTCTATATGGAAGAATATGAAGTCTGGCGCAAAGTATATGCGGCCCAACTGGAGCTGTGCAATCAGGGCCTTACCAAAAACATGTGGAAAGCACCGGGAGTATAAGAGTTGTCAGGAATCAGTGATCAGTAATATCTGTCACTGTTATTGAGATACTCTTTTGAATTATTGGAAATACCTATTCTGCAAATTATCGGCCTCTGATAACTGACAACTGGCCACGGATAACTAAAGGAGCAATATGTTTGTCGTACATGAAAATGATTTTGAATACCGCTTCGGGGACAGCGGCCCGAAGTATTTGATGAAGGGCCCCCGCATGAATTTTGCACTGGTCCGTTTCAATCCCGGTGAAGATTTTGATGCCCATTATCATAATATCATGGAGGAAAACTTCTACATCCTCGAGGGAGATATTGATATCTATGTCGATGGTGTAAAGAACCATCTGACGGAAGGCCAGATGATCCACATTGAACCGGGTGAAGTCCATTACTGTCTCAACAGTTATGACAAACCGGTCAAGATGGTTTCCACCCTCGCGCCGTTCCAGCAGGTGGACAAAGTCGTGGTGGAAAAACCGGAAATCTAAAGGGGTAAGAGACAGATGTACCTGGTACAACTGTCTCATTATGACAATTGTCATAAAATCCGTGTAACTTTGGACATCTATGAATTTTTCCGATTGTTAGGTAATATTGATTGTACACAAGGCTTTCAGGAGGGGGAAAGTTGAGAGTCTTTGGTTCAAATAGAACCTAAATGAATGCCAGGGCATCCGGAGAGATGCCCTGTTTTTGGTTTCAGAAGTCATCAGTTATCTGCCAACTACTAACTTCTAACTTTTTACTATTAACTTCTAACTTCTAACTTCTAACTACTTCCTCCACGTTCCGGATTTCACCGGGTGGAAGTCATCTTCCGTGATGAAAGCTTTCTCGTCGATCTGTTCAATGATCTTGCGGACGTCTTTTGCATGTTTGCGCTTGACACTGCTGGAAACCAGGTCTACGGTACCGTTCATCCCGGTACCGGTCAGCTCCGTCACACCGTATCCTTGTTCGCGCAGGGCTTGTGCGATCTCATGGCCTTTGGTTTGGGATACCACGTTGATTTGTTTATACCCGATGGCCAGCCGCTCCTCGATCCGCATCCCCAGCACGTTTCCGGTCGCATAACCGACACCGTAACAAAGAATGGTGAAGGGGTGGTTCGACCCGGTCAGCACATTGCTGATGGCAACGATATAAATGATCGATGTGATCACGCCGAGGATCCAGACGATGACCCGCTGTCCCCGCACCACAAACAGCATACGCAGGGTGTCCAGGCACATGTCGATCAGTCTCAGCAGAAAAATTACAAATCCCCCGACCAGAATGTCGGGCGTTAAAGTATTTAAAAATTCAGTCATATTTCTCCTGTGTGGCAGAGGCAGGATCCAGGGGCCAGGGTCCAGGGGCAAGGATCAAGGAGCAAGGCGCAGGGAGCAAGAGACCTGTTTTACAAACATCCAATGTCTGCAGCCTGCTACTTACAATTTACCACCTGTCACCTATCACCTAATACCTACCACCTGCTATCTACCACCTACTACCTATATTAACGAAAAAGCCGGGAATCATGTTCCCGGCTTTGTGAAACTCAGTCGTTATTTATCGCCGGAACGTACATCTTCCTGACGTATTCGCTGACCATTCTCCGGGTGCTGAACATCGGGGAAAGGGTCTTGATGGCGTTCTTCATCATCTTCATCCATTCCGTGGAAGGAGCTGCAGGATCGGAGCGGTCATAGAACTTCGGAACGATTTCATTTTCCAAAGTTTCGTAAAGGCTCAGCGCATCTGCGTCATCCTGTGCTTCGTTGGACGGATATTCATCTTCGGTACCGATGGCCCAGCCGTTCATGCCGTTGTAGCCCTCAGCCCACCAGCCGTCAAGGACGGAGAAGTTCAAGGCACCGTTCATGGCGGCCTTCATGCCTGATGTACCGGAAGCTTCGTTCGGGCGGCGCGGGGTGTTCATCCACACATCGACACCCTGGATCAGATGGCGGGCGATATCCATGTTATAGTCTTCCAGGAAGACCATACGTCCGCCGGTGCGGTGATCTTTGATGGCGCGGTAGAGCTGCTGGACGATCAGCTTGCCGGGTTCATCTGCCGGGTGAGCTTTCCCGGAGAAGATGATCTGGACCGGGTGGTCGATGTCGTTGAGAATGCGGATCAGACGCTCATAGTCGCGCAGGATCAGATAACCGCGTTTGTAGGTCGGGAAGCGGCGGGCAAAACCGATCGTCAGCGCATCGGGGTCCAGCAGGACACCGCCGGCAATGATCTGTACCGGGTGAACAGAGCCGGTCAGCCAGGCCTTGCGGGCTGCGCGGGTGATGTAGTTGTTGAGCATGCGCTTCTGATGGCGGCGGACATCCCACAGGATGAAATCCGGGATGGTATCGATCTTTTCCCAGTTCTTCGGGTCATCCGGATTGACGCGCCAGTCGGTGCCAAGATATTCATCGAACACCAGACCCATGCGGCGGGAAAGCCAGCTGAAGCTGTGAACACCATTGGTGATGGATGTGATCGGCACATCTTCAACCTTGCGGTCCGGCCACAGGAAATGCCACATCTTGCGGGAAACAACACCGTGGAGTGCGGATACACCGTTGTTGTGGTCAGAGAGTTTCAGAGCCAGGATCGGCATGGTGAATTGTTCGCCCCATTCGGTATGTTCCTTAGCCAGGTCGACAAACTGGTCTCGGGTGAGGCCGAGCTTCTGCCACATCGGAGCAAAGTACTTTTCGATCAGCCAGACCGGGAATTTGTCGTTGCCGGCCGGTACCGGGGTATGGGTGGTGAATACATCACTCTTGCGGACGATGGCAGAAGCCTCTTCAAAAGTCTTGCCGGCTTCAACCATTTCACGGCAGCGTTCCAATGCCAGGAATGCCGCGTGACCTTCATTCATGTGCCAGACGGCCGGGTCAATGCCCAGGGTGCGCATGGCGCGGACGCCGCCGATGCCCAGCAGGATTTCCTGTGAAATTCTGGTTTCCAGGTCGGCAGTGTAAAGCTTGGCGGTCAGCTGCTGGTCGTAGGAGCTGTTTTCCGAAATGGTGGTGTCGAGCAGGTAAAGGGAAACACGTCCGACCTGCATCTTCCAGATCCGGGCATAGATGTCGCGGCCCGGCAGGGAAACGGAAACGAGAACTTTGCTCCCGTCTTCATACTGCAGCGGGATGATCGGCAGT
>Ga0310695_10008270_pt1 | contig 16180 bp, 8 predicted proteins | sample RumenRJG_04DNA_FD_203882 | JGI IMG/M metagenome (GOLD analysis project Ga0310695, IMG submission 203882) | Bovine rumen microbial communities from Lethbridge, Alberta, Canada - RJG_04 (v2) (version 2) | ecosystem: Host-associated > Mammals > Digestive system > Stomach > Rumen | place: Canada...
AGCAATGAACAGAATCAGATTAAACAACATAAAATGGATGGAGAAAAATGTCATTGAAAGACACATAAAAAATATGGAAAACCAGTGAGATTTTTAACAGTGCCTTTTTTTATTCTATTTTTTAATATAAGATAATATTTACTTTAAATTCTTTTTTTGTTCACTAAAAAAATAAAAAATTGGAATAAAGATTATTCCAAAATTTTAAGTGTGTCCACCATATCTAATTTTTTGATTTTATATGCGAAGAATAGGTTTATGCCTATAGATACCACTAAGATTATTATGAATGTGCACGCTAGGCTTATAAAAGACAATGAGGGTATTATAAAGAATTTTTTACTCGATGACTTCCATATTATATTTAAAATATAAAAACCTAAAGGAATTCCCAACAAACCACCAATTATTATAAAAACCATGCTTTGTGTTAATAATAACTTTGTTAATGTACGAGTTTTAAAACCTAAAACCTTTAGCGTTCCAATATCGCGTTTCATTTCCAAAAAGCTTAGTAAACCTAAATTATAAAGAACAATTACTGCTAAAAAGATTGCAAAGAAAATCAATGCATAAATTTCCATCCATATCGGTTTGTAAAGTTCCCACCAACTATCAATCATATCGTCACGATGAATCGTTGATTGAATTCCATCATACTTCTTGTCAACATGGTTTGAGCTTATAATGCTTGTTGGGGTGTAATTTAGACCCAATTCATCTAATTTATTTTTAGACATGATAAGTCCTTGGGAAGTCGGATCTCCATGGATTCTATCAATTTTTAATTCAACCCATTTGTCGGAATTCTTAATATGCCAGTTAACAGTATCTCCAACACCAACATGTAACAAATCAGCCATTTTTTGTGAAATTGAAACTTCATTATCTTTTATTTCTATTCTATTCTGATTTATGTCCGTTGGAGTAATTAAGTCTGTTTCATTCAAAACGAGCAGCGAACCAGCTTCTTTCTCAGAATTTGCTTCTATTTCAATAGCTGATTCCATTATTTTTTCTCCATTAACACTTTCGGTCGCATTATCGATTTGCGATGAATTTGCATCAATGTCAATTATCAATTTTGATTCATAATGATTAATTTCATTAAACTGCCAATTTTCAGCATTATTTAATCCGTCATTCAATCCAAATGCAGAAATTAAAATGACAGTACAACCTAATACTCCTAAAATTGTTATTATTGCTCTGAAGTTGTTTCTTTTAACATCCCTATAATTCCAACGCAAATTAAAGGATAAATGGTGCCAAAATTTAAATTTTTCAATGAAAGAAGAAGTTGTAGCTTTAGGTGCCTTTGGCCTTATCATGGTTGAGGGATGTTCATTTACAATACTTCTAATTGAAAAATATGATACTATAACTGACAGCAAAACCATTATTATTACCACATATGCAAAATTCATGGTGTTTACCGGTGTTAGGTAAGGTAATTTAAATACATTCGTCAGTGAGGCGTACGATATGTTATGTATGAATATTGGGCCTAAAATTAAACCCATCAACGACCCAGCTAATACTAATAAGAATCCATATGATATATAATGTACCATTATAGTACGATTTTTAAATCCATTAGCTTTAAGAATACCAATTTGAGTTCTTTGATGTGAGATAATCCGTTTCATTGATGTAACGAGCATTAAAAATGAAACAAAAATAAAGACAAATGGAAGAATTTTTGCTATCATTTCATATTGATTAATCAGGTGTTGAAATTCACTCACACTTATATGCTCGCCTCTTGGTACAAATGAATTATAATTATCCTTTAAGTTATCCGATAATAAACTAGAATAATCTTTAGCATTTCCATCATATTTAACATTTAAAACATTATATTGGATATTGTCACTTGGAAATGCTTTATAAGACATATAAGCATAACCATAGTCTGAATAGTTTGGTTTTATTGCATAGTATGGTAGGTTATAGACATATTCTGGGGAATACCCAATTCCTTTGATTTCTTTTTCAAGCTCCATCCCATTAAACTTAAAAGTAATATTATCTCCTATTTTTAGATTTTTGGCATCAGCAAAACTTTTATCGATCCATACTCCATTTGTATCATTTAGATTTAATTCTTCACCTTCTATTAAATAGAACTTGGATATTGTATTGTTTTCTATAAAATGCAGTTTAATTTCTGGATCATTGGAGTACTTTCCCCATGAAGTAACTACTAATTGTCGTTCACTATCAGTTGTCTGACTTAAATTATTTACTTTTTCTACGAGGCTGTTATCCACATTTGTTGAATAAATCCATCCGTCTGCTAGATTACTATCTGAATAATAATTGTTAATATTGGATTCAAGACAAAGTGCCTCTCCACTAATGCCTGTAAATATGAATACTCCTATAAATGCCATTAATAAAACTGAAATGAATTGGATTTTATAATCAGAAATATCTCTTAACATCTTTTTATAAAGCATTAAATCACCATTTCAATAATAACCATAAAAATTACCATTCTAAATCCGTAATTTTCATTGGAAATTCATTTATTACTATACTTTCCACCTGGCCATTTTTAATTCTAATAACTTTATCTGCTGCGTTTGCCAACAATGCATTGTGAGTTACAATAATGATTGTAGTATTTTGATTATTACTTAAATCTTGGAGAAGATTTAATATTAAAACACCAGTATTCGAGTCAAGAGCTCCTGTCGGTTCATCACATAAAAGCATTGTGGGTTGTTTAGAAATTGCTCTTGCAATGGATACTCTTTGTTGTTCTCCGCCGGATAGCTGAGCCGGAAAATTATTTGCATGTTCTTTAAGACCAACAGAGTCTAATATATCTAAACCATCAATTTTTACATTAACAACATCTTCCATGAGGTTAATATTTTCTTCAGCTGTTAAATTAGGGATTAAATTATAAAACTGAAAAATAAAACCGACGTTTTTGGCTCTGTATTCAGTAAGTTGATTATCATTAAAAGACTCTATATGTTTGCCATCAACAATAATTTCACCGGAACTTACGGAATCAAGACCTCCCAAAAGATTTAAAAGTGTTGATTTACCCGCACCTGATGGACCAAGTATAACAACAAATTCTCCGCGATTAATAGAAAAATTTACATTATCTAAAGCTTTTAATACATGTTCTCCAGATTTATAAATTTTTTCAACGTTTTTAAATTCAATTATAGTGCTCATATAAATTACCTTTTTTTTAAACTTTAAATTATTTTATTCAGTTTTTTTAAATCATTCCAGTAATGTTTTTAGATTATAAGTTTTCCTCCTTAAAAATACTGTTTAAATTGGATGTCATGTCTGAGTGAATAATATTTAATAAAATTGATGTTAAAATGTCATTAAAATCTTTAATCATTTTATCAGAATATTTATTTGAATTTACAAACATTATGCTATATTTATCATCTTTTTGAAAGATTTGTACAACAAGATTGGCCATTAAATCATCTATATTGCCTACCAAATCATTAACAATATCGTCAACAATCTCTGAAGATAAAATTTCACTATTTTTTTCTTTAATACCATCATAATTAACCCAATTAGGTACATATTGGAATATAATTGCTGTATCAAGAGGATATTTCTGATAAAGTAATAAAAGAGGATAAAAACTGTATTTTATTGCTCCATAAATAAGATTAGATGAATGTTCCATAAATGAGTCTATACTCTGATTCTCACAATTAATTAATAATGGTACGACATTTGCATATAATCCTATGGACTTATAGTCATTAAATCTGCCCCGTCCACTTTCGACCATTGAAAATAGAACTTTATCTCCCTTAACAAATTTAGATAATGTATAAGCAAAAACACTTGTGAAAAATACATTTTCACTAATTCCTGAATCATCTAAAAATGATTTTAACTCCTCAGGATTAATTTCTAAATCATATGTATTCATGCTGTACCCTTCGGACTGATTATCTCCAATAAGCTCTCCGACATCTTCAATATCACTAAGCATAGAATCAAAGAAATTGCCTGCTTCAATAAACTTATCCGTATTTTTAACTTGTTGATTAAAAGCAGACATTCTTAAAAAGGAATCATCAATATCAACTACACCCCCATCAAGAAGAATCTGAAAATCGTGTTTAAAGACATTTGAAGATAATGCATCAAAAATAAGATGATGGAATTTGCCTATCAGTAAATAAGAATCATCTAATTCCCAAATTTTGAACATTGATAAATAATTATATAAATCCAAACTTTCAGCGATAAACTCTTTAACACTGTCATTATTAAATTCCAATTCAACAGTAATAGGGGGTGCCGATTCTTTTATTAGATATGGATATTCTCCCTTAAACAACCTTAAGATAATGCGAATCATATCGTAAAGACTTTTAATATTCCATCCTTTATCTCGAAGCAAATCCACAATTGATGTATCTTCAAAATTGTTGCCCGAACCTAACTCTTTTAATAAATTCACATTTTCATTAATTCTAGCAAATAGGTTTTTATTATCTGAAGTGTCGTAATGATGGCTTAAATGCATGTTTAAAATGGGATGTGCTTTTAGTATTTCATCCAATGCTGCAAGTATCTTTTCGAGACCATAACGTTTAGGAATACTTAAATAAGCTGGAATTTGATAAAAATTAAAGTTATCATTAACTATAATGTCTGCAAATAGACTAACTTGTGCCTCATTCAAAGGACAACCGCCATCCACAGAATAAATATCCAAGTCCAAAGAAGCATCATCAATATTGTTTGCAATGGCTAATGGGGTGCGCAAACTTAAAATGTCGGAGGTTGTAATGTCATATTTTTCAAGATGGGACAGTAATTTAATAGCAATTAAAGAATCTCCTCCTAAACGGACAAAATCATCATAAATGCTAACTTTTTCCACATTAAATATTTTTTCAAAGGCTTCCACAATAGCACTTTCTTTTTCATTCCTTGGAGCAACATATTTCACATGCAAAATACTTCTGTCAACTTCGGGTAAATTGGATTTATCGATTTTACCATTAACTGTTAAAGGAATATGGTCCAATTTGATTACAAATGAGGGCACCATATAATCAGGTTTATATTTAGCCACATAATTGCATATGAGTTCTCTAAGGTCATTATTATCGATATCTTGAGAAAGTGTAACATAAGCTACTATTTCGTTGTTTCCTTTATTATCAATGGTCTGGACAGTAACGTTTTCCACATAATCAATGTTTCTTATTATTGATTCAATCTCTGTGAGTTCAACACGATTTCCCCGGATTTTAACCTGACTATCACGACGTCCAATAATGCCAAATGATCCATCAGGCAATATCCTTACAAAATCTCCTGTAGGATACATTATACTATAATTTTCCTCGTTATCGAATGGATTTTTCACAAAGGATAAATCTGTTTCTTTTTGGCGGTTTAAATAACCGTCAGCTACTTGATTACCTGCAATACATAATTCACCTACAGCACCAATTGGCACACGTCTTTTCTCATCATCTAAAACATACGCCTTAATGTTGTTGAATAAATAACCGATGGATGATGAATCAATTTTATTATTTACTTCTATAGCACAAACTGCAACGCAGCATTCTGTTGGTCCATAAGAATCGTAGAAAGAATAACCAGTAGGAGAAGTAACTTCACCCAATTTTTCTCCACCGGTAATTAAAACTTTTAGAGATGTTTTATCTACTTTATTAATAAACATCCTTGCAATTTGTGTAGGAAGTGTTGTATGTGTAATGTCATTATTGATGAAATGCTCATTTAATTTATCCATATTTAATTTAATATCCTCTGGAACAATATCTAAACAGGCACCACAATATAACGGCGAGCAAATAGCTCTAATAGCCCCCACGTCAAAACCAATTGAAGAAAAAAGTCCGAATGTCGATTCATTATTCATATCATATTCATTAACATAAAAATCAATGTAAGAGGTAATTCCTTTTCGGGTAATTTTAACTCCTTTAGGAAGTCCAGTAGTACCGCTTGTATATAAAATACAAGCTAAATCACCATAAGTAACGGGTAAATGAGATAATGTTTCAATATCTCCTTTAACAATATCTGAAATATTCAAAAGAATTATTTCATCATCAAACAGATTTTGGGCACGTTCATAAGTCCCATCACTAATAATAACAACTCGAGCCTCAATATCATTCAACATAAATTTAATGCGTTCATCAGGTAAATTATCATCCAACGGCACATAAACGCAACCTGCAGATAAAATACCCAATGCACAAAACATATACAGCTCTGAACGTTCAACCAAGAAAGGAATATATTCCTGTGAATTAACACTTAGATTAACTAATCTCTTAGCCAGTATGTCTGCAATAAATGCGCATTCCTCATAAGAATAAGAAAAACCATTATATGATACAAGTTTATTATTTGGATATTCTGATAGATTATTATTGAACGCATCTAAAATATCATTATATTCTATATCATTTCCTGTCTGGTTATAACTATCTAAAATATTTAAATCTGAGGATAAAGTATAAGTTATATCTGATAAAAATTCTGAATCCATTATTTCTTTTAAAATTAATTTATATGACTCCGTAAACTGTTCAATGAATTCTTTAGAGAATTTTTCAGAATATAAAATTCGAATCCCGAACCTGTCTGCGCCAATATTAAAAATAGAAAATGATAAATCTCCCATTATTTCTTGTTTTAAATCATCAATTTCATAATCCAATTCTTCATTATTCATTAAATTAGAGAAAAGATTATGGGAGTACTGGAATAAAATATTTGAATTTAAATCATATTGATTTGCTAAAATTCGGAAAGGATACAAATCATATTTCATGGCCGAGTTAATTAAGGCACTGGTATAATCTAAAAATGAAGAAATATCCTGATTTTTACAATCGATTAGCAGGGGCAATGTGCGAACAAACATTCCTACAGATTCGGATAAATCAATATGTCCTCTGCCGTCATCAATAAGATTAAATAAAATTTTAGAAGAACCGGCAAATCTTGATAAATTATAAGCAAAAATACTACAGAAAAACTGATTTGGAGAGATGGAATGACTAGCTAAAAAAGAGCTTAACTTATCATTGTCGATATTGAATGTATCATTATATTCAAAGTCACTATTGTCCTCAGTTTTTACAGAAGCAAATAATTCATATGCTTCATCTCTATCAGATAACATTAAATCAAAAAATTCATAAGCATTTTCCATATACTCGGAAGTTATATTTTCTTCAAATGAAATTTGCCTTAAAACACCATTATCAATAAAATCAACATTTTTACCGTCTAAAATTGAAGTCAATTCATTTAATATAATGTTTGCAGAGCTTCCATCAAAAATTAAATGATGAAAATCAACACATAAACAATTTGATTCATCATTCACTATTAAAAATTTAGATAATGTTTTATCCAATTCAAAAGGTTGAACAAAAGATCCAATATCCTCTTTTAATCCATCAATGATTTGTGGTTTAGCATCAAAACTGAAAGATAATGTTTCATTGTCATTTATTACACGAGCTGATAAAATTGGATAAACGTCCATTAATTTGTTAATTGCATTTTTGATTTCCTCTGCTGAATAATTTTTTTTGAATTTTATCAAGAATGGGTTATTATATGCGGTGCCGATGTTTTTAATCGATTCATCCAAATAAACATTCAGTTGAGATTCAGATAACGGACAAAAATCATCAAATGTATAATTAATATTTATTGGAGAGTGAACTTCTAAATTAAATTTAATTTGGTTGGCAATGTTGACTGGTGTTTTAAGTTCCATAATTTCGAGGGAATTTAAAGCAACTCCCAATTTTTCATTCAATGCCATTTGAAGTTTCATTGCAGATAATGAGGTTCCGCCCAATTCCACAAAATCATCATCTATGAAAATAAAATCTGAATTTAAAACTTCTTTAAAGGCATCCACCACAACACCTAAAATTTCATCATCAATTTCAATGTTTTGATTATTGCCTTTAACAATATGGTTCAATGAATATTTATCGAGTTTTCCATTTGCGTTTAAAGGTATCTCATTCAATTCAATAAAAATTGAAGGAACCATATAATAGGGTAATTCAAGTTTTAAAACTTCTTTTACATCACTAATATTTAAATTATCATTTGTTGTGTAATATGCTATCAGATTATCGTAGTCAACATCCAAATAAATATTATTAATCTCTTTGAAACTTTTCATTATGTTTAAAATTTCAGCAGATTCTATACGAAATCCTCTTACTGATAATTGTTCATCTTCACGACCAATAATTTCAATTTCACCATCAAAATTATAAAATCCTATGTCTCCTGTGCGATACATTCGTTCATTGTCTTTACAAATGGAGTTGGGATTATCTACAAATACTTCATTAGTTAAATCAATATTCTTATAATAACCTGGACTTAAATAGTCACTTGAGATGCATATCTCTCCGGGAACACCAATTGGAAGGGGACTACCATTTTCATCAAGAATATATGCCCATGTATTGGCAACAGGCTTACCAATTGGAACATGTTCCTTTTCATTATTTAAATCATAAATATTGACTATGGCCATTATCAATTCGGTAGTACCATAGAAATTAACTAATTTTGTGTTGCTTTCTTTATTAGTTAATTCATTTAATTTTGCACCGGCTAAAATTAAATATTTTAATTTTAAATCTTCGTTTTCAAAAATGGGAATGCCTAAGGAAGGAGGTAAAATCAGATCATTCATCTCCTGTTCTTTAAGAGCTTTAATCAATAATAAACTGTCTTTTTGTTCAATTTCATTGAATATTCTAACACATTCTCCAAATATAAATGAAACAAACATCCTGATGGATGCAATAAAACTGAAGCTGGCAAAATAACCGTTTACATCGCCAACTGATGTTTTGAAAAGGTCTTTAAAAGCTGCGGCCATACCTTTAATCTGTTTATTAGAAACCATCACGCCTTTGGGAAGACCGGTTGTTCCTGATGTAAACATTATGGCAAATAAATCATCGCTGCTGCCTAAACATTCGACGCTTCCTTCATAATCCATATTTAAATCTTCAATATATATGGCCTTAACATTTAAATCTGTATTTTGGTCATATTCCTTAGTTGTTATAATATAACCGGATTCACTAATATTTAACATATGTTCAATACGTTTTAGAGGATAATTTGGGTCAATCGGTGTAAACAGAGCACCAATTTTATTCAATGCCAAAACAAGCTCTCCGAAATGATAAGTTCTTGGAAGCATCAAAGCTGCACAGTCCCCTATGCCGATACCATAGGTATTATTTAATTCATATGCAATGGAATTTGTTGAATGCTCTAATTCAGCATAAGTTATTTTATTAACTCCGTCATCCATAGCTATCAAATCAGGATATTTAACGGCATTTTCACGAAAAGCCATGGCTAATGTTTTATCTTTATCCACATCAACTGTTTTTCCTTGACAAAAATTGGAAATTATATCTTTTTCCCTACCGGATAATATATCAATGCTCATGCATTTCTGATTAGGATTGTTTAAAACATTGTCTATAAGTGAAGTAATATTTTCTACCATATGATCGATATAAACGTCAGAAAATAAATCGCAATTATAAGCTAATTCTAAAAAATCTCCATATACATTTAATGTCAAAGCAGAGCCGTTACCATTAAGAATAGATACGTTTTTTAAGTTAGTAAAGTCATAAATTGCATAAGAGGATAACTCTTCATTAATATAATTATCAATATTTACTTTCGCATGTTTTGATGCAAGTCTGTAAACCTCTTTAACTTCTTTTAAATGATTAATAAATGAATAATTTTTTATATATTCAATTTTAAGCAACGATTTTGAATCAGAATTCTTTTTATAAATCATGGTTTTAAAAAGACAACCTTCTGTTCCATCGATTCGGGACAGGTATAAAGAAAATATCGCAGTTATGAAATCAAATTTTGAAGCATCATATTTGTTTAAGAATTTTGAAAGTGCTTTATTGTTGAAAGGTATTTTTACATTTTTGTTATTGTTTGATTTAATATTATAAAATTTAACATGATTTCCAACATCTGAGAGATGTTTTTTCCAATATTTGGAATCATTTTCAAAATCAGAAGATTTTAAATAATTCTGTAGCTGTTGATAATGAGATATGTTATTTTCACAAACAAAATTTTCCAAATTATTAAATAAATCATATAATGAACTTAAGGGGATATAATCAAAATATAATTCATGAATATTTACAAGAACTGTTAATTTATCATTATTTTTTAAAAATAAAAATTTACATAATGGTACGTTAAAAATTTCACTGAAATTAAAATTAAAAAAAGAATTTATATTGTTATTTATCTCTTCTGGATTTAAATTAGAAACATCTTTAAAATCATAAATTTTTTCATTATTAACACTGTAAGGCTTTAAATTCTCATCAAATTGCAGATTAAAGCATGCATTTATTTTTTCATAAATACTCTCAAGATGAGTATTATCTTTGAATTCACTTTCAAATTTAAATTTAAATTCATGAACATTCATTAAAATAACGGCCTTAATTATTTTAAATTAAATATATATGAAAATATATAAACTGATGTTAATATTTTTTTGGAAAAATTTTCAACAGTATTCATTATTTTGAATTTGTTGCATAAAACAACATTTATATAGTAGTTAATATTATATTATAATCTATGATGGACTACGAAGATATTATTAAATTTTCTCCTTTTGTTTTAAATCATTTAATTACACTAAAAGAAACTCATGATTACTATTTAAAGAAATTTATCGACAATGAAACTGAAATATCATATTCACAGTATTATATGTTCATGTTGCTTTATTTTGAACCTGGTGTTAACCAATCAGACATTGCAAAAGCGTGTTTTATGAATCGTAGTGGTGTATCAAGAGCATTCACAGATTTTGAAAAGAAAGGTTTAATCGAGAGAAAAATCAATCCCGATAATAAAAGAGAATATATTACAACTTTAACTGAAAAGGGTCTTAAAACAGCAAAATTTTTAGAAAAAAAAGAAATTGAATGGGATGAAATGATTTGTAGGCAGTTAGATTTATCTCGGGATGATTTATTGGAGATATTGTCAAAACTGTCAATGAAATCTTTGAATTTTAATAGAGAAAAATTCTAATAAGAGATAAATCACTCATCATCATATAAGTATATTAATTCTGATTCATCAATCAGGTCAGATCCACATTCTTCACAAACCATATTTGACGGGTCATTTAAACAGCCACAAACAGAACATGTAATCACAGTATCACCTCTTGTATATATTTTGTGTATATTTATATATAAACCTTATTAACTTACGACATTTTTCATCATTGGCTTCAACAAGCTTTAAAAAGTTTTTTGTCCAACAGAATACTCATGTTTGAATTGGTAATCGCATGTTTTATAGGAATATTGATAGGCACAACAACAGGCATGATCCCGGGAATTCATGTAAATACTGCAGGAGCAATTATTTTTGCTTCATCAACTTTTTTACTGTCTTTTTTAAGTCCAGAATTTCTCTGTGTAATGATGGTTGCAATGTCAATCGCCCATGCCCTTATAGAATTTGTTCCTTCAATGCTTTTAGGCGTTCCTGAAGAAGGTACGGCTACATCAATACTGCCAGGTCATAGGATGGTTTTACAGGGTCGTGCTAAGGAAGTAATAAGAATTGTATGTGTCGGCGGTTTTGGAGCTATTATAGTTACGGTATTGATGCTTCCAATATTTTCAATACTTTTGCCGATGTTGCATGATATATCCAAACCATTTACATGGATGATTTTGCTTTTCGCTTCAATTTATTTAACTTATTCCCTTACAAGTAATCACCGTGATTTTTTGTGGTCTTTACTGTTATTTGCTCTTTCAGGAATTTTGGGATGGACGATTTTTCAAACCCCAATATCTTCAGGAGTTACATTAATGTGTATCTTTTCAGGGCTGTTTGGTATCAGCACTATTTTATTTAGTTTAAATGACAATTCCACGCTCCCTCATCAGAATTCATTTTATGATTTGAATATTGATTTTGATAAGTTTAAAAGCATTTTTGCAGGGGGAATAACCGGAGCTATTTTAGGATTTTTACCTGGTTTCGGGCCTGCTCAGGGAACAGTTATAGCTCAAGCAGCAAGCGGTACTAGTGACAGTGATGATGATACTGTTAATTTTTTACTTGCAACTTCGGGATTAAATATTTCCGATTGTTTGTTTTCTTTAATGGCAATTTATATTATCGGCAATCCCCGAAGCGGTATTGCAGTTTACATGTCTTATTTAATTAGTAAAATGAGTTTAAATCATTTAATTATTTATATTTTCGCTTCTCTTTTGGCAGTGTCTGTTTCATTGGTTTTAGCCCTAAGATTGGGAGATTCCTTTTCTAAATTAATGGGTGGTGTAGATTATAAAAAACTTTCAATTTCAGTTATTTTACTTCAGATCGTTATATTATTTATTTTTATATTTTATTACGGTGCCCCTGTTGGGTATATGATATTGGCTTTAATCACTTCAACTGCAATGGGAATGCTGCCTCATTATTTGGGTGTAGGAAAGTCTCATTTGATGGGTGTTTTAATTGTCCCGGCTATTGTTATTTATATGCAGATGTTTATTTGAAAATAGTTTAGATAACTAATACATTATCTGCTATTTTTTCTGCTTTTTTTATTATTTCTGAAGTGTCATCTTTTGGAAATGGATCAATAACACATAAATCTGCATGTTCAATTTCCAAATCTTCAAAAGCTTCATTATATATTTCATAACCTTCGTTTATTCCGTTCACTTCAAGAGTTTCCTTTAAATTTTCTATGGCTTCCGGATATATGTCATTGAATATTACTTTTTCAAAGCCATATTTTAAGAGGTAGGTTCCTATTGCACCGCTGCCGCACATTGCATCCACAGCTATTCCCTTTTTAATATTATTATTGTTTAGGTAATTATGTAGCTTGATTAGTTTTGATTCGGTTGTTGTGGCCACTTCAATATGGTGTTTACTCTGTTGTTTGTTAATTATTATTTTTTCATTAATTAAAGTTCTCATTACATTTGTTTGAATGTCGCACCCTTCAAGAAGTTCAAAATGATTAATTGGACTTTTTTTATTTAATTGTCCAACAGTTTCTTGAGGACTTCCCTTTAACACTCCTTTGACTTCAGGAACTTCATCAATTAATTTTAAAGCAACTTCTTTTGTAAAATCGGGATGCAGTAAAATTAATGAGTTTTCATTTATGAATTGTGGATTAAAACTGCTGTAGTAGAATTCGCTTAATGGTACGGGGCTGTTTCTTCTAAGTGTGGCTTTTTCAGGGACAATTTCTTCTTCTATCATTACTTTTAAGATGTGGCTCATTACAATGTCAAGGGGTCTTTTACTGCATTCACATCTTTTATAATCACCAGTCAATTCATTAAAATCTATTAAATCTTTTAATGGAGTGAATTTTTTGATTTGAATATCTTTACAATTTTCACATTCATGCATATTTTCAATTTTTTCACTTAAATTTTCAAATGTTGTATAACAATCTTTTTCACAACTGCATTTTCTAATCATATTTTAATATTGATTTTACTTTATAATTATAATTTCACTCGTAATAAAAATTTATTAATAAGTATTACTAATCTATTTTTACACAAAAAATTTAAAAACGGTGATTTCAATGAATAGCATAAAAGACACTGATAGCTTAATACCCAATTATGAAGTATTCAAACAAAAATATACTCCGGAAGAAAAAGTTCTTTTAGAAGAACTTAGAGGAAATCTTGTTGATTTAGCAATATCTGCAGGTGAAAATTTTCAATTGAATGAAAATAAATTATTGGATGATATTAAAAATTTTTTATTTTCCAGACTGTCTTTTGAATCCGGAAACATATCTAATGAATACGTCGACTCCCTATCCCATAAATTTCTTCAAAATATTATCGGTTATGGTCAAATCGATCCGCTAATTCATGATGATAACTTGGAGGAGATAATGATAATCGGTATAAATAAGCCGGTTTTTGTATACCACAGAGAATATGGGATGATGAAAACAAATATTGTTTTTAAGGATGAAGAAGAACTGACAGACTTAATTGATGTGATGGCAAGACAAATTAACAGAAGAATAGACCAGGAATCTCCCATATTGGATGGCCGACTGTTTGACGGATCAAGAATCAATGCCACACTTCCGCCGGTATCTGCAGATGGTCCTTCATTAACTATTCGTAAATTTAAAAAAGACCCATTAACAATCGTTGATTTAATCAATTATGGGACTTTATCAGTCGAACTTGCTGCATTTTTCTGGTTATGTTTTGACGGTCTTGGTGTAAAATCGGCTAATGCAATCATATCTGGAGGAACAAGTTCCGGTAAAACGACAACACTTAATGCATTGGCTGCATTGATTAATCCAAAAGAGCGAATTATAACAATTGAAGATACATTGGAGCTTCAAATTCCCCATTTGCATGTCATAAGGATGGAAACAAGACCTTCCAACAGTGAAAATCGTGGTGAATTAACGATGAATGATCTGGTTAAAAACTCTTTAAGGCAAAGGCCCGACCGTATTATTGTAGGTGAAGTCCGTGCTGATGAAGCAATAACACTTTTCACGGCCTTAAATACTGGACATTCAGGTTTTGGAACTCTCCATTCTAATGATGCAAGAGAAACAATAACAAGACTAACCAATGAACCAATGTCAGTTCCAGAAATAATGATTACTGCTATTGATTTTATTATTATGCAAAATAGGATTTACAGGCCTGACGGTGTATCATACAGACGAATAAGTGAAGTTGCAGAAGTTGTAGGTATAGAGGAAGGTACGGTTCAATTAAATAAGATTTTTGAATGGAATCCAGAAACAGATAAAATTGAAAATGTGAGTGTCGCTTCAAAAACATTATCCGAAATTGCAAAATTGAGCGGCAATTCTTTAAATAATTTATATAAAGAAATTGGTAATCGACAATTGGTTTTAGAGCATATGATTAACCATAATATTAATTCTGTTGAAGGTGTTCAGGCATTACTGGAATTATACTATAAAAATCCTCAAAAAATATTAAATCAGATTATTCTAAATAGGTAGTGGGGTTATGTTTGAAAAATTATTTATGTGTGTGGGAAATTGTGTTTTTATTATTTATAACTTTATTATAAACTTCAAATTTCCATCTTTTAAAGCTTCAAAGGAAAAGGAAGTGAAAACTTATGACATTACCCAAATTAAAACGGAAGAACACGAAGTTTTTAATAATTTTAGAAGCATTATCCTCAACAATATTTTATCCACGAAAGTTTTATTGTTATTAACATTAATTGATTTGATTTTGTTGATTTCTATTGGATTTGAGATTTCTTTAATGTTTATTGTTTTAATTATTATGTTATATATTTTCATGAAGTTTTATCCGCAAATAAAACAAAAAAGAAGTTACAATGATTTGAATCAGGAATTGCCTTATGCATTACGTCATATGGGCATTGAATTAAAGTCCGGTAAAGGTCTGCATGATACATTAATCACGGTTTCAAATGCTAATTACGGATCATTTTCTCATGAATTGAACAGGGTTTTGGAACAGGTTCGTTATGGAGAGTCAACAGAAAATGCACTTTTGGAAATGTCAAATCGTGTAGGTTCCGACGGTCTTTCCAGATCTGTTCAGCAGATTGTTGGAACATTGCGTGTAGGAGGTAATTTAGCCCATAGTTTAGAAGTTATTGCTGATGATATTTCTTTTGATATGCATGTTAAACTTAAAGATTATTCCCAAAGGTTAAATTCATTCATATTGATTTACACTTTTGTAGCTATTTTAGCTCCTGTAATACTGCTAATAATGTTGATGGCTGCTTCTACAGTGATGGGAGATATTATTCCATCAAATATGGTATTGATAGTCTATGCGGCATTGTTTCCGATGATTGTGGCGTTCATGGGATTATTTATTAAAAAATTAGAACCTAGTATTTAATAGATGAAAATCTATTAAATGGGAGTGTCCGATAATGATCGGATTTTCAAATCTCCCTTTTTTTATTTTATTTTCAAATTTACAATTATTTCATCCTCTATTATGAAATCTTTTATTAATTCATCAATAATATTTATATTCACATT
>Ga0310695_10008271_pt1 | contig 16180 bp, 19 predicted proteins | sample RumenRJG_04DNA_FD_203882 | JGI IMG/M metagenome (GOLD analysis project Ga0310695, IMG submission 203882) | Bovine rumen microbial communities from Lethbridge, Alberta, Canada - RJG_04 (v2) (version 2) | ecosystem: Host-associated > Mammals > Digestive system > Stomach > Rumen | place: Canada...
AAAAAAAAGTATACCAACTTAAAAAAAAATACCACTTAACATTCAAAACAAGCATAAAAAAATAAAAAAAGAAACCAGCACCCATTATAATGTAGTATACCCTTCCCTTACAGTGCAATTCATCCCCAACCTAAGAGGTCGGGGTGTTCTTGCAAAAATATGATAAAATACGATGCATATGAAAAATTATATGCATTTGCCAAAAAAGGCAATTATGATGTTGTAACATTCAATTATCTAAGATTTGATGAAGAAAAAACCTGGAAGGTAGCTAACCAGCAGGATGTTTTTGATGAATTTGACGGAGATATTGAAAACACCAACCTCTCCGAATTTAAAGAATTATGCTGGGATATGACCAACTGTAATAAAATCGTTGAAAAAGAATTATTAGATACAAAAAATATTTCATACCACCATAAAAATATTCTTTACGAAGATAACCTATTATGGATTGAGATATATTTTAATGCAGAGCGAATTGGTATTTTAAAAGAGTATCTATATTTCTGGAGATATAGAAATGATTTAACTTCAACAACACAGACTTACGATTTAGATCTCGGAAATAAGTTATTTGAAATGGTGTATCTGGTTAATGAATTTTTAAAAGAAAATATTACAGACAAAAGCATATTATATAAAAAATATGAGAAATTATTAACAATCAATTTATATTTTTTTATTGTAGCTATCCAAAGCTATCCCAAAGAGCACCAGGAATCATTATTGGAAAATGCATACGATATGGCAAATGTTGTTCCATCAGACATTTACACTAACTTAAATACTTATTTTCAAGTTCTATATATGATGGTCAATAATAAAGATTGGGATGCTCTTTTAAGATTTTTATCATATAATTTTAAAAGAAACCCTAAATTACCTGAAGACTTTGATGAAAAATATATTGAAAAATTACACTTCAACAGAGATTCATATTCAGAAAAATTAGAATCAACAGCAAAAAATGTATCTTTAGAAGATGACAATATTGTTATTGAATTTGAAAATTATGTGCCCTATAATCCGGAAGATAATTTCAATTCAGTTAATTTTAAATTATTAAAAAACTCAAAGGAATGTCTTTTAGATTCAAAATATATTAAAGGAGATAAATTATATATCCCGGTGGCCCTTCTTGGCATTGGTGAAAATAAAATAATAAGCATCTGTAATTATGATGACATTATAAAAAAAAGTTTTATGCACTCGGAGGTTAGTGAAGCCTTTGATTATGAAAATTATGAAATAACCATTAAAAAAGGATTTACAGAAAATTTAATATTAATTAAACGTGAAAAAGATGATACTAATTTAATAATTGAAAATGTGGATTTGATTGACAATAAACTATTTTTCAAAGGAACTGTCAATAAAAGATTAGAAAGTATTCTAATGATTGATTATCTGGGAATTTTAAAATTTTTATACCCTCTAAACTATTTATCTGAAAATGAAATTGCTTTTGAAATTAATTGTGATGATTTGTTTAGAGTTCCAATTAAGAAATGGGAATTGACAAGTTATGAAAAATTTAATAAAATTAATATATCCCAAAAATATGAATTTTTTAAAGACAAACATTTAATTTCAATTGAAAACCATAAATCCAAGATATTTATCGAAATTACATTAAATAAAACATCAGAAGAAAATAATAAAAATACTAATTCCATTAAAATAGAAAACAGAACATACTTTTAATGATGAAAAATAAGATAAGTAAAAAAAAATGAATATAACTTATAAATCATATAAACTTATAAGTTATAAGTAATAACTCAGTCAGATTTAATCATGGTCAAAATCATTTTATAAGGACTGTTAACTGCCTGAAGCGCATGAGGTTCATTGGCAGGCATTATGATAATTTCACCTGCCTTGACAGTATTTTTAACACCTGAAATTGTTATTTCGGCCTCACCATCGATGATTTGAACCATTGCATCAAAAGGAGCAGAATGCTCAGACAATCCCTGACCCTGATCAAATGCAAAAAATGTCACTGTTCCCAAGTCTTTTTTAATAATTTCACGGCTTACAACAGTATCATCCTGATATTCAACTAATTTTTGGATATCTAAAGCCTTTGCCATGATATCTTCACTCATTTAAATCATCCCATTATTGTTTTAATATCTTCTATTGCATCACCGGTTATTGGAGTTAAATTATAATTTTCAACCAGGACATTAATAATGTCTTCATTACACCATGCAGGAAGAATAGGTCCAATCCACATATCAGTTTTTCCAAGGTAGAGTAATGCCCATAAAACAGCAGCTGCTTTTTGTTCCATCCAACTTAATACGATTGTTAATGGTAAATCATTTAATTCCATTTCAAACAAGTCACATAAAGCTAATGCCACATCTACTGCTACAATTGTATCATTACATTGGCCGACATCCAATAATCTTGGTATTCCTTCAATGTCTCCTAAATCCAAATCATTGAATTTGTATTTACCACAGGCTAACGTTAATATAACTGTGTCTTCAGGTAAGTTTTGTACAAATTCCCTGTAATAATCATTGTGTTTGGCTGCTTTGTCACATCCTCCTACAACAAAGAATCTGGAGATTTTTCCATCCAATACTAATTCTTTGATTTTTTCTGCATGTTCAACAATAGCCCCTGCACTCCAGCCGGTGGTTATTGTAGTTAATTCTTCAGGTTCAAGAGATCCCAATGACTTAGCGCATTCAATTACTTCAGAGAAGTCATAATCCTCTACAGTTTTTACTCCTTCCAATTTAGCTACATCCATAGTAAACATTCTTTCTTTATATGCATCCAATGCCGGAAGGACACAGTTACTGGTTCCAACTATAGCTGCATTGTATTTCTTAAAGATTGTTCTTTGATCATGCCATGCCCCACCTAATTGTCCTGCCAAATTTTCATATTTGTTTAATCCAGGGTATCCGTGAGCAGGTAACATTTCAGAGTGAGTATAAACTTTAATGTCTGTTCCTTCAACCTGTTTTAATAATTCTTCCAATGCTTTCATGTCGTGACCGGTTACAATAATGGCCGGTCCTTCCTGAGCACCAACACTGACTTCAACAGGTTTTGGTTCACCGTATGCTTCGATGTGTGCATCTTTAAGTAATCTCATTACGTCCACACTTATTTTACCTGCTTCCAGTGCAAGAGCAACCAAATCTTCCACATCAAAGTTAACATTGGTTAATGTGGTGTATAGACCTTTGGTTAAAAATTCATCTATTTCAGGATTTTTCTTACCTAAAACATTTGCATTATAGTTGTATGCACTGATTCCTTTCATTGTAAAAATTAAATTATCCTGTAACCTTGCTACTGTTGGTTTTTTTCCACAAACTCCACTTACTGTACAACCAGTACCTTTAGCGGTCTGGGAACATTGATAACAAAACATATCTAATCCATCTGCCATTTTAATTACCTCGAATTTATTCGTTACATATAGTTTAATTTGAAAAGTATTTAAAGATTTTGTAACTAGTTAAGGGTGAAAAGTAGTAAATATAAATAAAATGAAGAAAATATAATTAAATATGAATGATGATGTACACTTATTAAAAGGAATTGGTCTGACAATGTATGAAGCTCAAGCATATGTAACACTCACTTCATTAATTCAGGCCACGGCTGTTGAAGTGTCTGAAAAATCCGGCATTCCTCGAAGCAAAATATATGATGTGTTGAAGAAGCTGAATGAAAAAGAGTATATTGAAATAGAAGACGGAAGGCCATTGACTTATAATGTGAAATCTCCGGTTGAAGTCCTAACAAGGGAAAAAGAAAAAATAAACTCAAAGATAGATGATGGAATAACCCGATTAACAAATGTCTATGAAAACGGAATGAGTCAGGTACAGGCGCCGATATGGAGAATATATGGCGTTGAAAAAATCATCAGCCAGGAAGTGGAAATCATAAAAAGATCAAAAACTTCACTTAACATGAGAATAGGATTTCTATTTGAAAATGAAGCGGAATCATTAATAAATGCCTTTAAAAGTAATGGAAATTTAAAAGTGAATATCCTCGCTTCACCAATATGTTATATAAACAATGAGAAAGTAAATATCATTAAAATCTTTAAAGATGCAAACATTAACATTCAAAAGGCAGAAGTTCCATTTGTAAAGGTCCTGATTTCGGATTCAAAAGAAATGATGCATACTTACACCAAATTTTCAGAAGATAAAAGAGAAGTCATACCTGAAACAGCCATTGGAATATGGAACAAATACGAAGATGTGGCCAGAAACTATGATGAAAGATTCATAAATCAGCTAGCAAAAATTAAAATGAAAAAAAGAATAACTACAAAAGAGCATCGATAAAAAAAAAAAAGTAGAGGTTAAAAGATTTAACCCCTATGGAGAGATAGTAATTTTGTTTGCGATGTTTGCTCCATTATAACTTGAGGTTATAATGTATTCACCAGAAGGCAAGTTAATTTTTAATTTTGCTAAATCATAACTGTCAGTTGGCCTATTATAAAGTACACCGTTGATATTGAATCTAACATCCCATTTTGGGAAAGGTTTTCCCAGATTATCAATCAATCGTGCTTTGAACTGTAATCCATCCGCATATTGATAGCCAAATCATCAGCACTTAAAATAGGCAATACTTCAATCTTATTTTCCTAACTGTAATCTTTATAATGGGTAGTTTACTGTATAGTTACCAATCAGATTTATGGAGAAATAAAAAAAATTAATTATAAATTAAATAATACCTTTTAAAGTAAAAATTATTTTAAGAAGGTTATATTGTCTGAAAAGAAATAAAAATCCTTAAATACTTTAAAAAACTAAGTATAATATGGCAATAGAAATATTGCTAAAAAAAACTTCAATTATGAAAAATCCTATAGTAATGCTTGGCTATATAAAATCATCATAAACATTACATGCACAAACAAAAACTTTAACTTGAATCCTCCCGAAAAGCATTACTTAAAAAAAAATACTCCATTACAAAAAAAAACAAGTTAAAGAAAAAAGGGGCTTTTTTAAGCCCCATCTATTTTTCAAAGCTCTCTCTAAATTCTATAAAAACTTCCAATAAATTAGAATCAAGATGCATTATTGATTTAGCAGCAATTTTAGAAGGAACATCCCAATATGCAGAAGCTATGCTCCCACCAATAGCTGCCTGAGTATCTGCATCACCCCCTAAAGAGACAGCATTTCTAACGGTATCCTCAAAATCTTCAGCTTCCAAAAAGCAGATGATTGATTCAGGAACTGATCCCTTACATGATACATCAAATTTATAATGCGGTCTGATATCATCCAATTTACGGCTTAAATCATAATTATAGTTATTTTCAATATGCTGTTTAATTTCTTCCTTGTTGCTGCCAGTTCTTGCTAAAAATATTGCATCACTAGTGGCTAATGCTCCTTTTATTCCTTCTGGATGATTATGAGTTACAATAGCTGAGATTTTAGCTAATTTTTGAGTTTCCTCAAGTGAATCGGTCACCCATGCAACTGGACTTACCCTCATTGCAGACCCATTAGCCCAGCTCCCATAAGCTTCAGGATTATCCTGCGATAGCCATTCCATAAACATTCCACCATAACCCGCATCAGGATATTTAAGTCCGAATCTTTTTATTTCAGAAATTAAAATATCTTTCGAATTTTTATCTTTAATTAACCATGATGCAATGGCTAATGTCATTACAGTATCATCTGTAAAACATGAATATCCGTCGAATAGCTTAAAGTCTTTTGTTTTTATGGGGCGAAATTCTCGAGATGAACCAATAATATCGCCACAAATTGCACCGATTATACCTTTCATGAAAATAATTTGTAATAAAGTTCATTTAAATATATTGAAAAATATAGTATTATACTATGAAACAAAAGCAAATTTTAATTATTTCAATTATTGTTATTTTAGCGATTCTTGTTTGTTTAACAGCTTTTTTGATTGTTAATTCAAATCAAGGAAATTATACAACACTCAGAATAAGTAACAGTTGTACTGTTGATGTTCCAAATGTTAACAATACAATGGAACATATGAACGGGAGTATTTCTAAGTATTTATTCAGTTCAATTGATTTAAATATCACACATCAAAAATCAGGTAATAATACCCAGCTTAAATCAATGAATAGTGCATTATTAAATAATTCTCAAAAAGTTGAAAATGATATTTATCGTGACAATAATAGTGGTGTTTATTCCACATTTATTGAAAATAAAAACACTGGCGATGCTTTATTAATTACATCCAGTAATCTAGATTTGTTAAAAGAAGTTAAAAATAATATTAAATTCACAAATACGATGATTCCAAATAATAATATAAATAAAACCAACAATACCCATAATGCAACAGATGATCAAACAACAACTGGCATTAATGAGCTTATAAATAAATATAGTAATACTGCAAGACAACAACAGAGCAGCAATCAGTCAAGTAATACTCCGAATACAGCACCGGCACCTAGTGAAAGTCCAAGCAGTGAACCTAGTCAGGAATCAAAGTATCCTTCATATATACCATATAATTAAATAGATATTAGAAAGAGATTAGGAATTTCTTTCTAATACAAAATCAGCAATGTCAACAAGTACTTGTTTACTTGAAGAATCAGGCAATATTTCAAGTACTTCTTTTGCTTGCTTTACAGAATTTAATGCAAGATTTCTTGCATATTCAATTGCACCACATTTTGTTAAAATTTCAATAGCCAAATATATATCTTCTTTGGAATTATTATCATCTTTTAATATTTCCAATAATTTTTCGCTGTCGTCACCAGCAGATGAAATGCCGTTTATAGCAATTATGGTCATCTTGCCTTTTCCAATGTCGGAACCTATAGGTTTGCCCAAGGTTTCTTCATCACTTGCAAGGTCAAGATAATCATCTTGAATTTGGAAAGCAAGACCAATAAGCCTTCCATACTCATACATTGCATCAACAACATCATCAGAAGCTCCGCCCATAATAGCACCAGCTTTAGTAGCCGCAGCAATTAAAGCACCTGTTTTTTTGAATATCATTTCCATATATTCATCTTCAGTTACATCGAATCTATCTTCAAATCCCATGTCTAAAGCTTGACCTTCACAAATTTTGACACAAGCATCAGCAACAGTAGCCAAAGCCTGATTGTTTTGCAAAGGAGAGGTACTTTCACTATTGATGATTATTTCAAACGCTTTTGAAAATAATGTATCTCCAGCCAAAATAGCAACATCTTCTCCCCAAACTTTATGAACTGAAGGCATTCCTCTCCTCATATCATCATCATCCATAATATCATCATGAATCAGTGAAAATGTATGGATAAGTTCGATTGCAGAACCTGCCTTTAGTGCATCTTCCTTTTTTCCTCCAACAGCTTCAGCAGTTATTAAACATAAAGCAGGCCTAAGCATTTTTCCCCCCGCTTTAGTTAAATAGAATGAAGCTTCTTGAAGATTATTTGGGGTAATAACAGACAAATCCTCTTCAATAGATTGGATAATATCTGATGAATAATTTCCCAAAATTTCTTTTACATCACTCATATAATCTCTCCTAATTTTTAAAAACTTGTGCTTGAGAATTTCTTAAAATATGAACATCATAACCAATTCTATAACCTTCTTCTTCAGCCAATTCACCGTAAGCTGAAAGCATGGATAAATCCCCGTGCGCAGGAATAATATGCTGTGGTTTTAACATACGTAAAAATTCTCTGTGATCCTCTCTTCCAGCATGCCCTGAAACGTGAGCATTAGGATAAATTCTAGCACCTTTTGATTGTAATCTTCTTTCCATAATATGCCTATTTGCAGCGTTAGTCGGGTTTGGAATAATCGGTGCTGAAATAATAACATTATCACCAGGTTTTATATTGAATGGAGTCCTGCCACTGGCAATTCTAGGTAACAAAGCATCAGGTTCACCTTGATGTCCTGTAGTTACAAGCAAATATTTATCGCGAGCTTCATCAGCTTCCATTAAAGCCCTGTTAACTGCTTTAGGACTACCATAAATACTGGCATTTTTTGGTAATTTCAAAATTCCATGTTTTTGTGCAATTCCACAGAAACGTTCCATAGACCTTCCCAGGAAAAATATTTCTCTGTGGGATTTTTTAGCAATATCTGCAATTGCCTGAACTCTTTCCACATGTGATGAAAATGTAGTGACAATCATACCTGTTTTTTCATGCAATGGTCCTTTCATCACATCTTCCAATATATTGCGAGCAATACGTTCTGAATGTGTTTTAACTTCATCAAAATTCTTGGCATTTGTAGTTTCTACTATAAGAGCAAGCACTCCTTTCCTACCTAATTCTTTTAATCTTCTATAATCTGGAGGCGGAGATACTTTTTGATGATTATCAAATTTAAAATCTAATGCATATACAATAATACCTTCCGGAGTATGTAATACTGGAAATACTGCCTGAGGTATACTGTGAGTTGATTGAACGAATTCCAAAGTAATACTTTTTGAAAGTTTAATTTTTCCACCAGGGTTTAAAACCTTAATTGGATTTTTTACTTTGAATTTACGTTCTCCTTTAATTTGCTTTTCAATTAATGCAGCTGTATAAGGTGTTCCGATTAATGGTGCATCATATCTATGAGCCAACTTTGCTACAGCTCCAATATGGTCTAAGTGACCGTGTGAGAATACTATTCCTTTTACTTTACCGTCGACATCTTTCATTAAAGTATCATCAGGAATAACTCCCCTTTCAATTAAATCTAGGCTATGCATTCTGTCAATATCTGTATCTTCATGCATGCTAATCCTGTCAAGATGAATACCCATATCAAAAATAATAACATCTTCACCAATCTTGACAGCCGTCATGTTTTTACCGACTTCCTGATATCCTCCTATTGCGATTACTTCAACGCTCATATGTTTCCTATCTCCTTGAATAATTCCTTGTGTTGATTCCTCTATCTTCAAGCCATTGTTTTGTTTTTCCACTAATAACTAATTTTGATTGTTTTAATTCCTCAATATTGTTTGCTCCAACTAAAAACATGGCTATTCTTAAAGAATCATTGAATTTCTTGATAAATTGATTTAAGTCTTCCTGTGAAATTGATTTTTTCAAAAATGGTAATGCCATACCAACACTATCTGCTCCAAGAGCAATAGCTTTAGCAGCTTCAAGACCTGTCCTTATACCACCTGATGAAATGACTGGAACATCAACAGTGTTTACAACTTCTGCAGTTGAAATTGCAGTAGGAATTCCCCAATCCCAGAATAATTCACCGTAATATTTATCATCTGACCGGTATGTCTCAACAGCGGCCCAGCTAGTCCCGCCAGCACCTTCAACATCAATAAAACTAACTCCAGCATCAGCCAACTGTTTAGCTGTTTCGGCAGATATTCCGCAACCGGTTTCCTTTGCCATAACTGGAATATCAACCAAATCCGTGATTTTAGAAATTAAATCAAGATATCCTCTTGCATCCAAATCACCTTCAGGCTGAATAGATTCCTGAAGAGGATTAAGATGAATAGCTAAAATATCCGCATCTAAAATCTCAACTGCCTTGTTAGATAAATTCAATTGCGGTGCACCAATATTTCCAACCAATAAACAATCAGGAGCATTTTCACGAACAACAGAATAAGTATCCGCTAATTCCGGATGTTCACATGCCGCCCTTTGAGAACCAACACCTAAAGCAATGTTGTTTTGTTCTGCGGCAATAGCTAATTGTTTATTAATATCTTTTGAAGCAGGATGACCTCCCGTAATTGCTGTTATAAATAAAGGAGAATCTAATTTTTTACCAAAAACAGACGTGGATAAATCAATTTCATTTTTATCAACTTCCGGAAGAGCATTATGTACTAATTCAATATCCTCAAAACCCGTAGTTTTATCCTTAAATTCAACATCATAATTTTTACAAATTAATAAATGCTCCAATTTTCTATTAGAAATCATGTTTAACTCCTTGAAATAACAGTTCCCTTAACATCATCATTTTCTAAGACTTTATAAATATTATCTTCAATTTCTGCATTTATTATTTTAGATTCTATCCCTAAATCTGCTAAATATAAAAGTTCTTTAATTTTACCGACCATACCGCCGGTTACATCAACATTAGTAGTTCCTTCTAAAGCATCCAAATCTTCAATTGATGTGAATTTTTCATAAAAAACAGCATCGTCATGTGTTTTAGGATTCTTATTATAAACCCCATCTACATCAGTGCCTAAAACGACTTGTTGTGGGTTTAAATTACTTGCCAAATATTGGATGATTTGATCACCTGAAATGACGCAAAATTCCAAATCAGTATCCAAAACAACATCCCCATAGATAACTGGAATAAAACCTTTGGATAAATAATTTTTAAAAGTATCCAAATTACCCCCAGTAATTCTTTTTGAGCTTGCAGTTATAAAAGAAGAAGCAGGAATTGCAACAACAGGCACCCCCTGAGAAATAAACTCTTCACAAATTAACATGTTTAATTTTTTAACTGCATTTTGAATTTCACAAAAACCAATTCTCTTTTGAGGATATTCGCTTTTATCAAAATCCTGACCTATTTTATATTTTTTTGCAGGAGGATGGCCGAAAGAACCTGCACCATGAACAATAATCAATTCTTTTGAAGAATTATCTAAAGATTTTTTAATTTCTGAAGCAATTCTTTTTAAACTATCAGAATCTATTTCACTTTCAGGAGCATCCTTATTTGTTAAAATGCTGCCACCAATCTTTAAAATTATCATGAAAATCACATACGAACCCTAGAAGAGACTCCGCGTTTAGTAAAGTTAACCTTTAATACATTATCTTCTTTTGCAATACCTTCTGCAACTTCTTTTGTTTTGCCAGGACAAAGTGCAATAATACTTCCACCACCACCAGCACCGGTGATTTTAGAACCAATTGCCCCGCATTCCCTTGCAGTATAAACCATACGTGACAATTCAACAGTATTAACTCCTAAAACATCTAAAAATCCATGATTAATATTCATTAATTCACCGATTCGTTTATAATCTTTTTTCAAAATAGCTTGTTTAGCATAATTTGTTAAATTTCCCATAGATGTAATAACCGGATTAATAATCTTTGAATTTCTATTTTTAAGAGATCTCACATCTTTAACCATTTTACCAGTGTTTCCATGTTTAGTAGTATAACCTACAACAAACGGAGCATTGAAATTAACTTTAAATGGTTCGAAAGTTTTATTCCTTGACAAATAAACAAGCCCTCCGTATGTGGATACCAAAGTATCCAGAGGAGATGCAACACCCTGAACCGCCTGTTCAACCATATGTGCATCATGGGCAAGAGATTTCTTATTAAAACGAATGTTATGATATCTGTATAATGCTGCTAAAGTTGCAACAGTAACAGCTGCAGAAGAACCTAATCCAGAACCGATTGGTATTTCAGAAGACAAAGTCATTACAATCGGACTATGATTGTGAACTCTATAAAAAGCCTCTAAAATATATCTAATAATACCGGGTTTTCCTTTTTTTAAAGTATAAGATTTATGCCTAGTGTCAAGTTCAACTTCAAAATTTAAATCATAAGATTTTAAAATAGACTTATTCGTATAAGATTTTTTAATCTCCACATAAGCCCTTTTATTAACTGCACCAGCGATAGCGGGTTCACTATAAACAACAGAGTGTTCCCCAAATAAAATCATTTTTGCTGGAGCAGATGCGATAGCTTTCATAATGACACCTATTTAAAAATACCTGAAGCATAACCTACAACTGAAGTTAAATCACCTGTTACATCACCGCTTGTTTTATACTGTAAAATTTCACAATTATGTTTATCACACATTTTAGAAAGGGCGATTGTAGTCATAACAGGACCATAACCACACATAGTTATATTATACTGAATAACCTCTTCATAAAGTTTAAACTCATTCATATTTTCAATATCTTCCAAAACAAAACCATCAACAGTATTTGCTTTTTCTTGATTGTTGAAATGAGACAAATCAGTGCTTGCAATAACACAATAAGACTTATTCAATTTTTCAGCTGAGTCAAAAATTGCTTTTGCAAGATCACTGGAAGCGGAAAAGGATTGGGAACCCATGACAATAGGAACAACAGTAAAATCATTGCTGAAGTATTGTAAAAAAGGAAGTTGCACTTCAATAGAATGTTCAAATAAATGGGCATCAAAATCAGCAGATGCCACATCTGAACATGAAATAATCGAATTAGCAAATTCTTCATCAATCTCAATACTGCCTAATGGTGTAATCCATTCTCCTTCATTAAAAACTGAAATTTCACTACCATAACCAGTATGATTAGGACTTAATATAATAAAAACTTCAGGAAACCCATTTTGAACAATCTGGCAATAGCTGTGAGAAGCTACTGGACCAGAGTATCTAAAACCTGCATGAGGAACCATGACATTGATAGGGTAATCTATTCCATCAAAATTTTGCAATTCCGGAATGAATCCAACGCCAAACTTATGTTTAAAACAATCTTCTATTGTTTTTTTAAGTAATTCCGAGTTATCCGGATAAAAAGATCCGGCAACAGCAGGTTTTCTTATCATTCAATTCACTTAAAATTTAAGTTCGAAATCGGTTGCTTCGATATCTAATTCTCCATCTTCAGGAATTTCTCCTCTTTCTCTTAAGATTTGTCTTGCAAGTAACCAGTAAACTAAAGCAATAGCTTTTCTACCTTTGTTGTTTACCGGCACAGCAATATCAACAAAACTGAGTAAGTTTTCAGTATCACATAATGCAATGACTGGAATTCCATTTTGTTTTGATTCAAGAACTGCTTGTGCATCTGATCTTGGGTCAGTTACAACAATGATTTTTGGTTCGATGAATTTAGCATAATTAGGATTGGTTAAAGTTCCAGGGATGAATCTGCCAGGAATAGTTTTTGCACCGGTAACTTCACCGAATTTTTTAACAGGAGCCTGACCGTATTGTCTGGTTGCTACTACTAAAATATCATCAGGGTCGTATTTTGCTAATAATTTAGCGATTTGTCTGATTCTTTCATCAGTTTTTTGAATATCTAATACATATAAACCGTCAGATCTTACTCTGAATATGTATTTTTCCATGTCACTAGTTTTTTGCTGGGTTCCGATGTGTAAACCAGCTGCTAAGTAATTGTCTAATTCGATTAATAATTCATTTGTCATATTTAATATCTCCATTGTTTATTTAAAAATCATCTTCTACTTTTACACATTCTTCAGGACATACGTCCATACATACTTCACAATAACTGCATTCATCCGGGTCAACTATTTCTATTTTATCTCCTTTGAGAACTAAAACTTCCATAGGACAGACATCAGCACATTCAGCGCAGTCATCTCCTCTACATTTTGAATAATCTATAGTTATTTTTGACATATCATAATCTCCAATTTAATTAAAATTGACCCATTTTCGGATTTGGAAGTTCCTCTTCAATGCGTATTAATTCATTTAATTTAGCTATTCTTTCACCGCCAATAGCACCAGTTTTAATCATAGGAGAAGCAAAACCAACAGCCAAATGAGCTATGGTTTCATCTGTTGTTTCACCGGATCTATGAGATACTACTGGAACGATATTGTGCTGTTTAGCTAATTTAACAGTCGCATAAGTTTCAGATAATGAACCAATTTGATTAGGTTTGATAATAATTGCATTAGCAGCATTCATTTCAATACCTTTTAATAATAATTTTTTATTTGTTACAAATAAATCATCACCACAAATAAGGCATTTATCTCCAACTTTTGAAGTTAACTGGGAAAATCCTTCGAAATCAGATTCATCAAATGGATCTTCTACATAAAACATATTATAAGTATCAATAATATCTTTTACAAATTCAATTTGCTCTCCAGTATCTTTTTCAATACCATCCTGAGCATAAACATATTTTTGCTTTTCTGAATCCCATAGTTCAGAAGCAGCCATATCTAGGGAAGGTCTTATTTCTATACCTAACTCATCACCAACCTCTTCACAGGCCTTAGCTTGAATTTCTAAAGCAGTGTCGTTAGCAATATTAGGTACCCATCCACCTTCATCTCCTTTTCCACCTGTGAAATTGGAGTCTTTAGATTGGATAAGACCTTTTAATTTTTTGTGGACTGAAGCATTGGCAAAAATTGCTTCTGCAATATTTTCAGCTCCAATGGGAACAACTAAAAATTCTTGAATATCTGGTGCGTTAATTCCTGCATGAGCTCCGCCATTCATCATATTACCTAAAGGATAAGGTAATTCATTTACCCAATTTCCTCCCAGGTATCTATATAATGGAATGTTGGATGAAGCCGCGGCCGCTTTAGCAACAGCCATGGAAACTGCTACAGTTGTATTGCCACCAATAGCTGACAAGTTTTCAGTTCCGTCCACTTCTTTTAATACATCATCGACAGTAGTAATGTCATTCGCATCCATACCTATAAGCTCAGAAGCAATAAAGTCTTCCACTTCACTTACGATAACATCCACGCCACCTTCGGGAAAGGAGACTACTTCTCTTGAACCAGTACTCGCTCCACTAGGTGCAGCAGCTCTACCAAAACCATTCCAAGTAGTTACATCCACTTCTACGGTTGGGTTTCCTCTGCTGTCCAGAATTTTGCGAACTTGGACATCTTCTATTATACTATCCAAAAAAAACACCTCAGTGTCAGTTGATTTGTTACCACATAACCTATAGTCCTTAAAAATTAGTAAGTTTCTTTATAGAGTTATTATGGTATTTTTTATTTTTTAATAAATTATATTAGAATAAATAGATTTACTATTTATTCAAATCTTCATTTTTAATAACATCTAATGGTAAAACTCCTTCTTTAAGTTCTTTATAAGCAATATCAATAGGATCTAAGGAGTCGCCAAGTTCTACTTTTGGTTTAGCACCCATAGATATTTGAATTGCTCTAGCCCCAAGAAGTCTAGCTTGTTCAAACCTTGTTAATTCTTCCATTTCCATGAATATTACTTCCAATAAAGTTTTTATTTTACCAAGAGTAATTTTTTTTAATAATTATCCCTACAACCTGTAAAATTTACTCCCATGTTTCTACATGAGAAATCAACATTCTTCTACAACAGTATCTGGTTAAACCTAAATCATCTAAAATATCTTTAGACTTTTCTCCATCAGCCAGTCTACGATTATATTCATCAAAGTAAGCTGATACAGGTTTTCCACAACTTAAACATCTTATAGGAATCATTTAAATCATCTTTTATAAATTTTAATAAAATATAAAAGTACAGAATAAAATTATCTGTAACTTTTTTGTTTACGTGCTCTTGCTCCAGGACCACCATATTTTTTAGGTTCTGAACGTCTTGGGTCACCGACTAACATAGTTCTGTCGTAATGAATGAATTTTTCTTTTAAATCCATATCTTGTGACCATTGTACAAGTCCTTTTGCAATAACCATACGTGCAGCTTCTGCTTGGCCCATTACTCCTCCACCAACAACATGAATGTTGATGTCTACTTCATTAGCTAAATCTCCCGCTAATTTTAATGGTTCTTGTAATTTTAAATTAGCAAGCTCTGGAGAGTAAAGTTCTAAAGGAACTCTGTTAATTCTAACTTTACCGGTTCCTTCTTTAATAGTACCACGAGCAATAGCTGTTTTACGTTTTCCACTTGTATGAATAACTTTAACCATAATCACACATCCATTTATCTAAAAGGTAGCTCCTAAAAGTTTGGAGATTTCTCCTAATTCGATACCTTTTTTGAGATTTTTGTATTCTGCTTCAGGAACTGTATCAAGTTCTGCATCAGCATATTCAGCAGGTACACCGACAAATGCTTTTAAACCTTTGTATGCAGTTTTACCTTTTGATTTTTTGAAAGGCAACATTCCTCTTACAGTTCTTCTAAATATATCATCTGGCCTTCTAGGATATTTAGGACCTAAATCACGAGGGTTTGAAATACTTGCCCTGTCTACTCTTTGTTTGTATTTAGCGTAAGCCCATTCCTTGTTTCCAGTTAACATAATTTTTTCAGCATTAAGAATTACTACTTCTTCGCCTTCTAAAAGATTTTTACTAGTAATACTAGCTAATCTTCCTAAAACGCATCCTTCTCCGTCAATAATCATCATCTTAAACACACCCTATTTATTCAATGATCCTAATGTTTGATCCTT
>Ga0310695_10008272_pt1 | contig 16179 bp, 10 predicted proteins | sample RumenRJG_04DNA_FD_203882 | JGI IMG/M metagenome (GOLD analysis project Ga0310695, IMG submission 203882) | Bovine rumen microbial communities from Lethbridge, Alberta, Canada - RJG_04 (v2) (version 2) | ecosystem: Host-associated > Mammals > Digestive system > Stomach > Rumen | place: Canada...
GCGCCGCCGTTCACGCGGCCCGCGAACGCGGCCCAGTCGGCGGCGCTCGCGATTTCCACCGTCTCCGCGAGAGCCGACTGCGCGAAAACCGCCGCAGCCGTCGCCAGGATTGCAAAAAGTGTCTTTTTCATGTGTCGGTTCCTTTCCGGACGCGCGGGAGCGCGTCCCTCCCGTTTATTCCTTGACTCCGAAATAGATGAACTGCACCTTGTAACCCAGGCTTACGCCGTTGGCGTGGAGGGTGACCTTCTCGCCCTTCCTCACCGGGACGGTCCAGACCGCCGTCCGCGAGCCGCCGTTGCCGAACGCGCCCATGGGCGTCACGGTGGTGCTGCCGACCGTGAGGCCGACCTGGGTGCTGGATGACGTGGCGCTCGCCTCGGCGCGGATCTGGACGAAGCCGTCGTAGCGCGCCGTCCAGGATTTCGTGCCGTTCGAGAGCGAATTCGCGTCCTCGTCCTCTCCGCCGCCGATCGTCTTGCTGTCGAGGTTCGCCATCTGCGCGCCGCCGTCCTTCGAGACGGAGCCGAGAAGCCGCAGGCTGCCGCCGCGCACGTTCACGTCGTCGAGCGTGATGTCCTGGAAGCCGGCGAGGGATCCGGCGGAGAACGATTCTCCGCCGACGTAGAGCCTAGTCGTGGCGAGGCTGTCGGCAATGGCCGACGTGACGCGGATATCGTCGCCAGGCAGTTCGACCACGCTGTCCTCAGTCGCAATCGCCGACGCGCTCGAGGCGACAAGCGCGTAGGGCGAAGTCGCCACGATCATGTGGGGGTCGTTCGCAAGACCTTGGAGAACGACCTCCGTGACGTTGTGTGTGTAGAGGTCGCTGCCGTCCACCTCCACCGCCGCGCCGAAGACGGCGTCGGGGTTCGTCTTCACCGTCACCGGGATGTTCTCGGTGGTGGTCTCGTCGTCGTAGAACACCGTGGCAGTCGCAGACACTATCGCGTTGGTGAGTCCCCACGCGACGCCCTCGACGTTCACGACCGGCGGCTGGACGCCCGTCGCGATGCGGATCGCGCCGCGCACCGGCGCCATGCGCGCGCCGTGGAGCTGGTCGATGCCGATCGGCATCGCCGCGAGTTCCGCGTTGCCGAGGAGCGTCTCCGTCACGCCGTTCGTGACGATGGCGACATTCTCGAGCTTGTAGTCGTAGCGGACGACTGCCGCGTCGCGGTTGCCGCTCGCGGAGGACTGCACCGGCTCGTACCAGACGTGCCTGACGCCGAGGAGGTCGTCCGCCTGCGGCGGGTTGAGGATCGCACTCTGGCTCTGCGTTCCGAGCGACGAGCAGATCGAGGTCGTCGTCCCGGCCGTCACGGCCGTGCCGCCCGACGGCCTCGCGATCAGCGTGTTGAGGAAATACGTATCGATGCCGCCCGCGCTCACAAGCGCGTTCGCGTCGCCGGGCACGAGCGTGCAGTGGATGAACACGAGAGGGGCCTTGGCGGAGTGGACCGCGCTGCCGGCCGACGCCCTGTTGCGGGCGAACGTGCAGTTGACGAACGCGCCGTACTCGGACGTGTTCGCCATGGCGACGGCGCCGCCGCCGCCCGCGGCGGTGTTGTCCGCGAACGTGCAGTTCAAAGCCCCAAGGGTCGCATTGGCGCCGCTCTGGATTGCGCCTTTGTTGCCGATGAAGGAGCAGTCCTCGACGATCAGTCCGCCGCTGTGCGCGATCGCCGGCTTCGGGCAGTTCTTGAAGTTGAGGCAGCGGAGGCTCACGTCGGAACCGGAGAGCTGCAGCGCGCTGAAGGCGCCGCCAGCCGTGATCGTCACGCCCTTCCCGCCGTTGAACCCGTCGATCTCGATCGGCGTCGTCCCGGCATCCACCGCGATGACGCTAGAAAGCGTGATGACGTTCTTTCCGTTGTCCTCGGCGAGGTCGAACTCGATGCGCCTGAGGCCGTTCGTCCCCGCGAGCGCCGTATCGGCGCAGAGCTTGCGCAGCGCGTCGCGCAGCGTGATCTTGCCGCCGCCGAGGTTCTCGCCGTCCTCGTTCGTGTTGACGACGAGCATCGTGGGCGCGACTTCCCAGTGCGCGTAGAGGTTCACCGAAGGCTCCACGCTCTCCCAGACTGGCGAGGACGGCGTGAAGTCGGGGCCGTAGATGCAGACGCCGCCCGACGCCTCGGTGAAGTAGCCGATGAAGCGGTAGCCGTTGCGCGTCACTTCCGTCGCGCCCGGCATCGGGAGCATCAGCGAGGCCGTGGCCGTGCCGACCTCCGCGCCTTCGGAGATGAAATGTATCTGCGTCGTGTAGAGCGCTTCCTTTGCCGACGAAAGCGGCAAGTTGCTCGCACGGCGCGGGGACGACGTGAACTGGACGGACGGGCCGATCACGAGCGTGCCGTTGTCGCCGCGCTTCGTGTTCGCCGCGCCGCCTTCGCCGCCGCCGCCGCCCTTGGCACTGCCGTAGTACAGACTCACCGATCTAGAGCCGCCTCTCGTGCCAGAAGAACCGCTCGAACCGGTGTAGGACTTGCCGCCGCTACCGCCATCGCCCCAACCCGTAGCATCACCGCCGGCGCTATTGCAAACCGTGCCGCCGCCACCGCCGCCACCGCCGCCGGCGCCGCCCGCGCCGCCGCCGCCGATGCCATATTGAGCATCCTGACCACGCGCACCGCCGCCGCCGCCGCCGCCACCACCGGCCACATAGGCGTTCGTCCACTTGTAATAGCCCTTGGACCCGGAGCCGCCACCGGAGCCATCGGCCGTTGCCGCAGCGCCCGCCGTCGCCTTGACGGTGACATTTCCGAGGATGACAACCCTGCCCATACCCCCGCCGTTACTGCCACTGGAGCCGGGGCTTCCCGAATCGCCATCGCTGGAAAATGCGCCGCGTGAGCACTCCTTCTCCTTACCGGAGCCGCCGCCGCCGCCGTTGCCGCCGTCGCCGCCGACTCCGCCGATCGCAGCCGCGCCGCCGCCGCCGCCCTTGCCGCCGGTGCCGCCGGTGCCGCCTTTGCCGCGATTCTCGTCCGACCCGACCCATCCATTGCCGCCGCTTGAGCCGCCACAGCCGTTGCCGGCGGCGCCGCCTGTCGCTACGAGCGTGCCTTCGCCCATGATGTAAAGCGTCGCGCCAGATGCGACGCTGATTGCCGCGCCCGCGCCCGTCTCGCCCGTCGCGTCGCCGCCCTTCAACGTAAGGGTCACGTCCTTCTTGATGTTGATGGCGACGACATTGCTGCCGAGCACCCTGAACTTGCTGGACCCCGCGTTCGCCGACAGGGTGAGGTCCGAACTCACGTCGTAGATGGTGTTGTTCTGGAGGTTGGCGTCCGTCCCGGCGGAAAGATCGGTACGCGACGTGAACCGCGCCTGCGCCGTCGTGGCGCACAGCGCAACGACGGCGCAGGCGAGAGTTGAAAGGTTGAAAGGTTGAAAAGTCGAAAGTTTCATTGCCTTGTCCTCCTGGTTAGTACGCCTTGCCGAACGACGTTGCGTTCACCGTGCGGACCGGTGCCGTCGAAGAGCCTTCGACCTTGCATCCCTTGGGCAGCAGCACCGAGAAGGCGCCTTCGTTGTTTTCGTATGTGAGCGCCATGTCGCACGAGGCGGAGCCGGTCGTGTAGCAGCCGCTTGCGGCCGGCGCGTTCGGGGAGGCCGCGCGCGCGGGCGAAAGGCCCTTGATCGTGACCTTGCCCTTGCCGCCGCCGATCGACTGCCGGGGGACGGGGGCGAGATAGCAGACGGGCGGGAGCAGCGCGGTGCCGTTGGTCACGGTGACCGAGTCGACGACCAGTTCGTCGATGGCCGCCTGCTGCGCCATCACGAGATTCTCCGCGTAGAACACGTCGACGGCCTTCGTCCGCGCGGCGCGCGCGGCGCGGACACCCGTGGTGAGGGTCTGGCGCGGCGTGATTTCGCCCGCGCCCGGAGGCGTGAGGCCGACTTCGATCGCGCCCTTCGCGGCGGCGACCGCATCGACGAGCGACGCGTGGGCGGCGCCCTGCACCGCCGCGCCGTTGTCGTCCTTGAGCTCCGCGTAGAAGACGCCGTCCTTGTCTACAGCCACGACGACCGACCGGCCCCAGAGAACGGTCGCCGGGTCTTCGCTGTCGTAGATCTTGAACGTGAGCGAGAGATTCTCGCCTTCCTCGGCGAACCCGCCGGTGCGTGAAAGCTGCCCCCGGTAGGTGAGAACCTCGGGCACGGCGGCCTGCGCCGTCGCGGCGGCGAGCGCCATCGCAAAAATTGTCGTTGCCAGTTTCTTCATGGATGAATGCCTTCCTGTTTCCTGAACTTTCGATTCCTCAATCTTCGATCTCCCCGACTTCGGCGATGCGCTTCAGGTAGAACACGCCGATCGAATTGATCTGGCCGCCGGAGAGCAGGCCGCCGACGGACCAGGTCGCGTAGCCCGCGGTGGTCTCGTCGGGGTTGCGCTCGAAATCGACGTCCTCGTTCGGGTCGTTATACTTGTGCCACGACAGCAAGAGCCCGTTGCCGACGCTCCAGAGCTCGGGCTTCACGGGGTTCGCGTAGTTCGCGAGGTCGTCGCCGGAGACGACTTCGGCGGAATAGTCCGCCGTCAGGCCGTCGTGGTCCGGGTGCCAGGCGTGGCGGAACGGATTGTCCCTCGCCTTGGCGTCGACGGTCCACTCGAACTGGAGCCGCTCGCCGAACGTCGTGTGGGACGCGGCCTCGACGACCGGCGTGTCGACGCTCATCATCACCGTCGAGAGGCGCCGCGGGTTGTCGCATGCCGCCCTTGCCGAGGAAAGTTCCTTGAAGAGACGCATCTTCTTGTTCGAATCGACGCCGGCCGCGACGCGCTGCAGGAGCCGCGCCGTGCCGTCCTCGGCGACATGGACGAGGATGTTCATCTTGAGCTTCCCGGCCGCGGCGGTCGGCGTTGCGTTCGTGAGCGACGAAACAGCTTCCATCTGGATGTAGCCCGCCCAAAGCCCAATCGGGAAAGCCGCCTCGTCCGCCGGCGTTTCGTCGATCGTCACGGGGATCCGCACGCGCATCCGCGTTTCGCCCAGGTCGTCGATCCGCATCACGGCGGCGTGGGTCTTGCCCGCCTCCAGCATCGCGCGGTCGAGGGCGAACTTCTGCGTGCCGAGGGCGTCCGCCGCAAGCGAGACCTCCCAGGAGGCGCCGGCGGTCACGTTCGTCCACGATTCGTTGCCGTGCTCGTCCTTCACCGCGCGCTTCAGGCCGCGGGGGAATTCTTCCCGGGGATCCGCCGAGGCGACGATCGTCACGCGGAACGTGTGGCTCGTTGCGCCGAAGTTCTTGAGCGTGACGCTCGCGAAGTCGCCGGAGCCGAAACCGACGGACGCCGGGCCCAGGAATCCGATCACGCCCGGCCAGTCGCCGTCCTTCGCCGCCGTGAGGGCGTAGGCCTTGCCGCCCTGGAGCTTCTGGCCGGAGCCGAGGCCCATCGACAGGAACGACGGCGCGCTCGTCCCGGTTCCGGCGATCCGGTAGGCGGTACCCGACGCCGGGCCGAAGGGCCCCTCGCCGAAATACGCCCTGGCCGTCACGGCGACGTCCGCTTCCGCGGAGACGCCCACGAGATTCACGAAACCGGCGTCGCCCGACGTGGCGCGCCACGTCTGCTGCGGCGCCGCGGGGACGCCGAGGAACTCGTCCGACGTCCAGTCCGCGGTCGCATAGACCAGATAGACGCGGCCGCCCGCGAGCGCGGTCATCGTCGAGGCCTCCTCGTCGCCGGGGACCCACACGTAGTAGGAGATCGGCTTCTGGGCGATCTCCGTCCCGTCGTCCGCGATCTGGCGCGTGGAGGAGTAGGCGTCCGAATGGTAGGACGCGACGCGCGCGACGGGGGCGCCGGCGAAGAAGTCCGCGCACGCCGCGTTCGTCGGCGTCGATTCGAGGTAGACCGCGTTCCACCCCTTCGCGAGCGTCATCGTCTCGGCAACGTGCGACGCGTTCGCCGTCGCGGCGAACATCGCCGCAACGGCGACGCCCGCGCAAGTCGAAAAGTCGAAAAGCCGAAAAGTCGAAAGTTTCATTTACTTCGCCTCCAATCTGAAGAACTGGCTGGTCGCGCCTTCCGCCGGCACGACGTAGATGGTCGCCAAGCCCACGTCGTCCTCGTCGGCGGACGGCATCACCTGTTCGTGCTCGGCGTCCGTCTCGGATTCCTTGACGGGCTGGGTCGCCCACCGGGGATTCACGAGCGAGAACGTCGTGGCGACGCCGTAGACGTGGCCGCCGACATACTCGAAGCGGAGCGGATGCGAGGCGTCTTCGGGCGCGTCGTAGGCGGTGATCGCGAGCTTGTCCGTCGCGTCGAAGGGATTCGTCCCCGCACGGTATTCGAAGTAGTTCGACGCGCCGTCGCCGTCGTAGTCGGCAAATGGATCGTAGTCTCCCTGGATCCCGTACGCCTCCATCCACGGGGCGATCGTGTCGACGTATTCCGCGGGGACGTCGACCGTTTGGTCCGTTCCGTTCGTCGACGTGTAGCTCTTCATGTCGACGAACGCGAGACGGACCGTCGACACGGTGTTCGCCTCGCCCACGTCGAGCGGATCGACCGCGAGGGAGACCCCCGACCTCTGGACGACGACGCAGTTGAGCCGGTCGCCGACGGCGGCCGTGGAGCTTGTCGCCGTCGAGGAGAGCGGAATCTGCAGCAGGAAGTTGTAGCCGTCCGCCATCGGATCCGTCACCGTCGTGGAGGCGATGACCGATCCGTTCGTCGAGACGGCCTGGACGGTCACCGCGGCGGACGAGGTCAGCACCTTGTTCTGCCAGTCCTTCAGCGTCCCCTTGATGAGGTGGGTCCCGGTCGGGAAGTTCGCGGCCGAGGCGACGTTCGCCGCCGCAAGCGGCAGCAGCAGCGCGGCCGCCAGCTTCGTTGTTCCATTCATGTTTCTGTTCCTTCTCCTGGCTTGTGGCCGAAAGTCAAACCGTGATTGATTCCATTCCGCCGACATGAAACCGTCCGGTTTCGGCGTTTGCGCCGGCTCGGACGGAACATGCCGTCGCGGAGTGCAGTGGATTGAAGTATACCCGATCCTCCCTTCCTTCGTCAACAGATTTTCGCGCGCGCTTCGCGCGCGCCTAGCGCGATGGCGCGCGCGAAGCGGAGAAACGACAAATGCCGCCCGCGACGGAGTCGAGGGCGGCATTCTCGCGAAGCCCGGCGCGGGCGTGCGAGGGGCGCGTCACTCCATCGGCTTCTGGACCTCGGGGTGCTGGACCGCGAGGGGCACGCCCTCCTGCGCGAGGTAGAACATGTCCAGGACGATGGGCTTGTCGCCCGTGTTCATGCCGCAGTGGATCGGGCCGACCATTTCGACGATCGCGTCGCCGGCGCGGACGACCTGCCGCTGGCCCTCGAGCCCGACGATCGTCAGCTCGCCCTGCTGCAGGATGCCGTAGTTGATGACGGGGTGGTGGTGCCAGGGGAGCTTGCTTCCGACCGGGAAGACGTAGCGCATCACGACGAGCTCCGGCTTGCCCTGGAGGTAGTCGGGCAGCTGCGTGCCGTCCCAGCTCTGCGACGTGCGCTTGAGCTCGATCTTCTGCACCTCCTTCGCGGCGGCGTATTGGGCGAACGGGCCGTCGGCGCACGGCGAGGCGCATCCGGCCGCGACGCAAAGGGCCGCCGCGCCGATCATCGCGAGGCACCGGCGCCGGAGCGCGCTCCGGCGGGTCTTCATTTCGTCGTTCGTGAGGTCCGGCTGCATTTCTTGTTCCTTGTCTGCCCGTCGGGGCGGTTGTTGGTTGGGGTGATGGGTTGTCGAACCCACGAAACGTCCGCCATCGGAAACGGCGGATGAAACGAAGCGACCCGCAACGGGTATCGCTGGCACGCATGATGCCAGAATCCGCCCCGGAAGTCAAACGTTTTGCGGGCGCGCGGGCGCGCTCGCGCCTCGTTCGGACACTTGAGCGCAAAGGACGGAGCCGTTCCCGTAGCGGCGGGTGAAGAACGGCCGGTGACGAAGGACGGGAGGATGCGCACGGGCGCCGGCGCGGCGGAAGCCGCGTCGGCGCCCTCGCAGGGATCGCGCGGCGCACGCGCCGCGCGCCCCGTGCGCTACGCCTGGATGGCGTCGCGCATCGACTGGGTCTCGGCCGAGGTGACGGCCTGCATGAGCTGCACGACGGCGTCGACGAGCTGCTGGGCCTGGTTGAAGATCTCCTTGGTCTGGTCGAGCTCGTCCTGCAGCTTGGTCGCCTCGGCCTCGTAGTCCTTGGACTTCGCCGCGAGGAAGGACGAGAGGTTCTGGACGAGGTTCTGGCTCGCGTTGCCGAGGGCGTTCACGATGCCGAGCTTCGCCTCGCCCTTCTGGAGGCTGCGCGTCGCCTTGAGGTACTCCACGTCGGTGGTGCGCCCGTGCTCGGCGCTGTCGACCGTCAGGCCGGCCATGCGGATGTCGGCGGCGCGCTCGGCGGGCGTCGTGACGCCCGGCTGCGCCAGCTCATTGTAGGCGTAGGCGCGGGCGTACTTGAGCTTGTCCGCGGCGAGCTGGAGCTTCTCGTGGAGCTGGTTCGCCTCGGCCTTGGTCGTTTTGTCGTTGATCGAGTTCACGTCGCGGAGCGCCGACTCGTATTCGTCCTCGTAGCGCTGCAGGTCGGTCTTGGCGGCCTCCCGGATGTTCTTGCGGGCGGCGTCGATCGCATCGCCCTGGGCCTGGATCTTGGTCTGGAGCTCCGTCTGCAGGGCTTCCGTGGCGGTCGTGACCTCGGCCTTGATCTGGGCGGAGGTCTGGTTGCCCAGGCCCATCTCCGCGATGTTCGGATGCTCGCTGATGAGGCTCATCAGCTTCGCGCGCCCCTGGACGTCCACGGGCGGCCCGTCCAAGAGGCCCTTCGCGTCCTTCTGGGAAAGCTCGATGTAGGCATCCGCGTCCTGCTTGGACAAGCCGCATTCGGCGAGCTTGGCCTCGAAGGCCTCCTGCTTCACGAGCGCGTCGCGGAGGGGGCCCGCCGGGACGTCGGTCGAGCGCAGGGTTCCGTCGGCGCTCTTGGAGACCAGGGTCTCGAACTGGGTGCGGAGCTGGTCCGCCTTGGTGTGCTCCACCTGCAGCTTGGCCTTCGCCTGGTCGGTGTTCCCGAAGCCGTACTCGCCGACTTCCTCCGCGATCGTCCGGCCCATGTGGCCGGACGGCTTGTCGCCGATGGAGGCCGCCACCTTCTGCAGCTGGGCGTCCGCCTTGACGGGGCCGTCGGCCGCCTTGAGCATGGAGAGGTTGTCCTTCGCGGAGGCGACGCCGCTGGTCTCGAGCGTGTTGATCTGCTTGTTGAAGTCCTTGGTCTGGCTCTTGAGCATCACGATGGAGACGGCCACCTGGATGCCGCAGGTGATCGCGCCGAGGATCATGCCGGTGAGGGCGGCGGTCCTCTGCTGGTCGGCCTGGTCCTGGATGCTCTTCTGGACCAGCTGGCTCTGGGCGCTCCGGATCTCGCGGGCGGCGTCGCGCTGCTTCTGGCCGACCTCGACGAGGAGGGCCATCAGCTTGTAGAGGTCGAACATGACGTTCTTGGAGCCCGGGACGATGCTCGTGGAGGCGGCGGCGAGCGCGTCGGAGAGCGCCTTGTGGACGGCCTTGACGTCCGCCTCGGAGAGGCCGAGGGAGGTGTCGCCCGCGAGCTTGGCGCAGAGCGAATCGATGCCGGCCTGGTCGACCGTGGCCGGGAGGTCGAGGTCGTCCGGAACCGGGAACGTGATCGAACGCTCGACGCCGTCGACGGTCGTGGTGATGGTGACGTTCTGCCCGGCGGTCACGCCGGTTGTTCCCTGCGCGCCTGCGGCCTTGGTGGCGGCGTCGAGCTTGCTGAGGAGCGAGGACCAGTCGAGGCTGGCGTTGTTGGTGGTGGGCTGGATGCTCATGGGAAGGGTTCCGTGGTTGGGGGTTGGGTGGTTCGGTGGTTGGATCGTTGAATCGTTTGATCGTTTGATCGTTGGTTCGTTGCCCTGATTACACGGAACCGCCTTCGGAGGTTACAGGGGTTGCAAAACGTTTTCGATCGGAGCGAAGCGGAGAGACAACGCCCTCCCGGGCGCGCGGCGGGGCCGCGCCGCCCGGGAGGGCTTGCGGGCTAGGCCATCTGGCCCATCTGCATCGCGATCTCGTTGGTGGTGTCGGTCTGCGACGAGAGCAGCTGGGCGATCTGGCCGACGAGATCCTGGATCATCTGCAGGATCTTCTGCAGCTCCTCCTCCGACTCGTCCATCTTCTGCTGCATGATGGCGAGATACTTCTCCGTCTCCTTGAGCTCGGCGTCGGACATGCCGGACTTGTAGCTCTGGTAGGCGCCGACGCCGCTGGAGAGGGTGGAGACGCCGCCCATGATGCCGGTGGCGATGGAGAGGGCCGGCTTGGCGATCTGCGCGAGGTTCTGCAGGGCCTTGCCGATCTCGCTGGTGAGCTGCGTGACGCTGCCGGCGGAGCCGATGGCGCCCGCGCCGAGCGAGGCGGCGATGATGACGAGCGTGACCGCGACCTGCGCGACGATGTCCGCGGCCATCTTCGACATGCCGAGGCTCTGCAGGGCGTCCGAAAGGCCACCGACGATCTTCTCCATCACGCCGGTCTCGTTGAGGATCTGGGCGCCGAGCGCGATGCCCGCGCCGACGACGGCGCCCACGGCGAGGCCGCCGGTGGCGACGCAGGCGACGACGGCGCCGAGGATCGCCAGGCCGGTCATGAGCCAGCCGAAGATCTTGTTGCGCGTGCGCGCCGCGGCCGCCTCGTCCATCTCCTTGAGGGACTTGTCCATCTTGGCCTTGCGGTCCTTGTGCTCGACCTCCAGCTGGCCCTTGAGCGACTCGATGCGGGCCTTGGCCGACTCGGACTGCTCCTTGGAGTTCTCCAGCTGCAGGTAGGCGATGAGCTTCTCGAGATCGGCCTCCTTGGCCTTCTCGTCGTCCGGGTTGTCGAGGACGGGGGCACCGGTCGCGCCGGTGGGCGTGCCGGCCTCGGACCGGACGCCGGCGGGGGCGGACACGTTCACGTTGCGGTTGCCGAGCAGGGCGGCGACCTCCTTGACGGCCTGGGTGGCCTTCTCCGAAAGGCCGAGGCCCTTGGCGAGCTGCGCGGCCGTGTCGATCGCCGAGGCCTGGCGCGCGACGTTGGTGTTGATGGTGGGGATTTCTCCGGGCATGGTGTGCCTCCGGTGGTTGGGTGTTTACGTGGTTGGGTGGTTGGGTCGTTCGAAGGTTCGAAAGTTCGAAGGTTCGGACTTGCGTGCTTCGACCTGATTACACGGCGGCCCGGAAAAGGTTACACGGCGGGTTCGGGATCCGGCTTCGAGGCCTCCTCGAAGGCCTCCTCGCCGATGAGCTTGCGCATCTCCGCGGCCTTGGCGCGGTATTCGCGGCCGATCGGGGTGGTCTCGGGCGGGCAGTACTTGTCGAGCGCCATGAGGGACGAGGCGGCGTTCACCTTGTCGCCGAGCGCGAGGAAGCACTCCGCGGCGTGGAGCTGCGGCTTCGGGTTCGAGAGGTCGAGGAACGAGGAGTAGCCGTAGGAGGCGATCGCGCCCTGGTAGTCCTTGCGGACCTGCTGCACGGCGCCCACGCCGAGCCAGTACTTGGGCTCGAGGTGGTCGAAGAGCACGAGGAAGCGGAAGATCTTCTCCGCGTCGTCGTAGCGGCCGGTGCGGTACATGTTGAAGCCGACGGAGTAGACGGCCTCCATCTCGGCCTTGGTGATGCCCTTGAGTTCGCGCATCGTGGCGAACCCGTTGGCGAACTTCTCCGCCGCTTCGGCGATCTTGTCGTTGGTGATTTCGGTGCTCATGGGTGGGTTGGGGGTTGGGGTTTGTAGGTTGGCGAAAGGGCTAGACGAGCAGCGTGCGGTTGTCCTCGATGGTCTTGCGGATGTCGGCGTCCATGCGGTCGAGGGCGGCGCGGATGGCGCGGAGGGGGTCGTTGGCGATCGCCTTCGCCTCCTCCTTCTCGCGGTCGGCGTTCGTCTCGTGCTCGGCGGGCTCGACCTCCGGCGCCTCGACGCGGAGGCCGGCGGCGAGCGCGGCGAGCGTCTTGTCGCCCACGGCGGCGACGCACTCGGCGATCTTCTTCTCGAGGCCGGCGACCTTCGCCTTGATGTCGGCGATCTCCTTCTTGTCCGTTTCGACGGCCTGCTTCGCGGAGTCGAGGTCGGTCCGGGCCTTCGCGAGGTTCGCCTGCGCGGCGGCAAGGGCGGCCTCGGCCTTGGCGAGCGCGGTCTCGGCCCGCTTGAGCTCGGCGTCGTCCGCGGCGCGGTTCTTCTTGAGCTCCTCGACCTGCTTGCGGTGCTCCTCCCCCTCCTTGACCGCGTTCGCGACGGCCTTCTTGATGCTCTCGATCTGCGCCTCGAGCGCGGCGACCCGCGCCTGGTCGGCCGTCAGGGAGCCATCCTTGCCGGAAAGCAGCTTGGCGAGGTCGTCGATCTGGCTCTGGAGCGCCTCGATCTGGGCGAGGTTGTTCTTCTGGGACTCCGTGATCTTCACGTTGAGCGCGGAGAGGACGGTGAGGACGATGGCGATGCGGCGCTTGGCGGTGGCGAGGCGCGCGTCCTCGCTCTCGCCCTTCACCTTGGCGACGAGCTTGTCGAGCTGGGATCCGGCGACGGAGACGCGGACTCCGGGGCCGCCGAGGACGGCGCCGGGCGCGTTCGAGCCGGTCCGCGCCGACTGCGGATCCGTCTGGACGGCGGTCTGCACGGGGTTCTGGGCGGCGGGGAACTGGATGGCGTTGGTAGGCATGGCTGGGACTCCGAGTGGTTGGGTGGTTGAGAGGTTGGGTGGTTCGGTGGTTGAGTGTTTTGTGGTTTGAACACCTTGGATACACGCTAGAGCGAGAAAGGTTTCATCATCATGCCGAATTTCTTCTGGCGGTTCTCCAGATCGCCCTGGGAATCGTGGACGGCGAAGGCGGGCGCGGCGGGGACGCCGACGGGCGCGGGGGCGTCGGGGTCGGGCGGCGGGAGGTCATCGCCTTCGTCCTCGATGGGCGGGAGGCCGCGGCGCTTGAGCTCCTCGTTCACGGCGAGCTTCTGCTCCTTGGAGAAGCGCAGGGAGAGCACCTGCTCGCGTGTGAGCCCCTGCGATTCGAGCAGGCGGTCCGTCTCGCGCATCCGGAGCTCGGTCTGCGCGACGAGCGCCTCGGACTCCGCGATGGTCTTGCGGATCCGGGCGAGGTATTGGTCGAGGTCGTCTTTGGGATCGGGCATGATGGTATTTCCTTTCGATTTCTGGCGGGACGGGAACGTGTCAGGGCATTTCGACGCGGTAGAAGCGGGCGGGCGGGGCAGGGGAGGGGAGGACGAGGGTCGCGGTGCCGTCGGCGTTGAGGAGGGGGAGGACGTCGGCGGGGTCGAGGAGATCGCCGGCGGAGACGGGAAGCGTAGCGGACGCGCGCACGCGCAGGAGCGGGGCGGTTTCGGCGGTGATCCAGCCGTCCGGCTCGGCCGAGACGGTCAGGGTCACGGAGCCGGGGGCGACTTCGATGGCCTCGATGTGGAGGGACTCCGGGGAGACGTAGTCGGGGACGGCCACGGTGTCGGCGCCCGCGACGGTCGCGGTCCAGCGCGCGCCGTCGACGGTGAAGGCGTAGTCGCCGTCGGGGAGCCAGAGGTAGAGGTCGCCGTTTGCGTCGGCGTAGAGGTCGCGCGTGCCGTAACTCCCGGCTGAAGCCGGGAGCACAAGACCGGTGACCGCGGCGTCGGGCGTGCCGAGGGGGACGACGACGGCGTGGAGGACGCGGCCGGCGGCGTCGTGCGCCAGGTTCGTCACGGCGCACTGGCTCTGCGTGAAGCGCTCCTTCTCCGAGTCGAAGTGGGCGAGGACGACGTTGCCGCCCGTGATGACGACGGGGACGTTGTTGTCGTAGGATTGGGAGTAGGTCAGGCCGTCGCCGATGTCGGAGGCGAAGACGTCGGCGTCCTGGCGCCCGCCGCAGGCGTAGACGGTGCCGCCGGAGATTTCGACGAGGCCGCCGGTGTAGGTCTCCGCCATCCGGAGGGATCCGCCGATGGCCGCGGAGGCGTAGCCGTATTTCGAGCCGGCGTAGGCGTAGACCCTGCCGCCGGTGATGCGGATCGGGCCGGCCTTCCCGCCTCGCCCGGCGCCGATGGCGGCGGCCTCGCCCTGGTCGTCGGTCGCGCTGCTGTGCGCCTCGACGGTTCCGCCGGCGATGGTGATGGAGCCAGACCTGAGGTTGTCGCCGTTGGGGGTGCCGATGCCCGCGCCGGAGCCGCCGCCGATGGCGACGAGCTTCGCGTCTACGGTCGCGTTGGTGATCGTCAGGGCCGCGGTCTCCGGGACGAAGAGACCGGCGGCGGAGGAGCGCGTCGCGACGAGCCGATTGCCCGAACCGTTGAGCAGGACGGTCGCCGCGACGCCGTTTCCGAGGGCGAAGGGCGCCTCCGCGCGCAGCGAGACGCCGGCGAGCTCGACGGTCGCATCCGAGGCGACGACGATGCGGACGGCGCCAAGCTCGTTCGTTCCGCGGACGGTGTAGCGGCCGGCGCCGGAGATGGCGAGGACGTTCGTCGCGAAGTCCCAGCCCTCGCCGGAGAGCTGCGCGATGTTGACGCCGTTCACGGTGAAGTCGTCGTTCCACGCGACGACGGTCGCCTCGCCGTCCGGCCCGATGCGGATCGTCCACTTGGCGCCGTCGACGGCGTTCGTTGCGACGTAGAGGCCTTCCGGGAGCCAGAGGTGGAGCGCGCCGCCGTCGTCCGCGAAGAGCTCGGTCGTGTCGTAGTATTCCGGCAGGCCATGGAGCGGGCCGACGGCCGCACCGGGCGCGAAGCCCTTGAGATCGGCCTGCCACACGCGGACGCCGGCGGCGTTCGTGGGCGAAGCATAGTAGGTGGAGATCCCGGACACCGAGCCGCCGAGGATGGTGAACGTTTCCTCGCTCCGGAACATGAACGTTCCGCCCGCGACGGTGAAACTCGCGCCCTCTTCGAGGAGCCGCGGCCAGTAGGTGGGCGCGACGACGTTGCGGCCGATGCCGCGGACGACGGCACTCACGTTCGTCGCGACCGCGAATCCCTGCTGGGACCGGATGCAGGCGTTCGAGAAGACGATTTCGTCGGAGGTCTCGAACCGGATCGAGAGGCCGTCGAGCGTGTTCGTGCCGGAGACGACGCAGGCACCGGAGAGGACGATGCGCTTCTCGGCGTCGAGCGTCCAGTTCGGGCCCGAGCCGTGGCCGACGTCCACGCCGTCCACGGTGACGCCGAGCGGGATGAAGACGGACGAGCCGTCGACGGTCTTCGTCACTTCGGTTCCGTCCACGGTGAAGGTGTATTCGCCGTCGGGGAGCCAGAGATGGATGTCGCCGTTCGCGTCGGAGCGGATGTCGTTCGTGCCGTAGGAGCACGACTCGTAGGAATCGCCGGAACGAACCTTCACGTCGAGATCGTCGATTGCCGCGTTGGGCGTGCCGGTGGCCACGTCGACGCGCCATACGGCCGCGCCGTCCGCGTTCTTCGCGGCCGGCTTCACCTTGGCCATGTCGGCGAGGATGGAGCCGCCGCCGAAGACGACGCTGCCGGCCACGCCGCTGGGGCCGACGATGCCGACGTCCATTCCGCCCGCGCCGCCCGCGGCGGCCACGGTGCCGCCGGTGATCTCGACCGAGCCGCGGTCGGAGAGGTAGCCGCCGCCGATGCCGTGGGCGCCCTCGCCGGCGGTCGCCGAGACGATGCCGCCGGAGATGCGAACCGTGCCGGCGGAATACGTCACGCCGTAGCTGCCTTCGCCCCCGCCGATGCCGGCGCCGTGGTAGCCGCCGGTCGCCGTCACGACGCCGCCGGAGATCGTCACGTCGGCCGATTCGCACTGGCCGCCGCCGATGCCGGCGCCGAGTTCGCCGCCGGTGGCCGTCACGACGCCGCCGGAGATCGTCACGGGGACGGCCGGGTAGTAGCAGCCGCCGATGCCGGACGATCCGTAGCCGCCGGTCGCCGTCACGACGCCGCCGGAGACGAGGATCGAACCGACGCCGTCGGAGGACCTTCCAGCTTGCCCGATGCCCGGGGCGCCGCCGCCACCGATGGCGGTCACGTCGCCGCCGGAAATGACGATCGTTCCGCAGCTGCCGTAGCTGTTGTCCAGGTTGCCGCCGCCGATGCCGGCGCCGTTGCGGCCGCCCTGCGCGACGATGACGCCGCCCTCGATGGCAAGGCTGCCGCAGGAGCCGCCGCCGATGCCGGCGCCGTGTTCGCCGCCGGCCGCGGAGAG